>FUFK010044452.1_pt1 | contig 47456 bp, 45 predicted proteins | sample 1021851 | NCBI WGS metagenome assembly FUFK01 (sample SAMEA51879418, study PRJEB19060) | metagenome
TTTAGATGAGCTACACCGAAAAACTTAAATCCAATCTCTTTCATAATCTGCCAATACTCTGAGGATATAAATTGTCTACCTCCTTGGTCGTACATATTTACCTCGTAAGGAATGTTTATTGCAATTCGACCATCTTCCTTCAAAGTTCGAAAACAATGTCTTAACCACTCTTTACACCAATTGTAATAGTCATTTGATTTCATCTTATCATCCCACTCATCATATTCAATACCCACATTATACGGAGGTGATGTAACGATTAAGTCTACAAAATTAGCAGGTGTTTTTTTAAACATCTCTAAGATATCACCATTATATATTTTATTTACTTCCATTAGAAAAAGTCATGTTTAGTTATTTTATCTTCACTAAGTTTTGTATACTCCTCACTAATCTCACTACCAATTACATTTCTATTGTGTTTTCTACCAATCTTGTAAGTTGTTCCACTACCAATAAAAGGGTCGTAAACTAAGTCACCTAATTTACTACATGATAGTATTATATTTTCTACCATCTTTTCAGCAAAAGGAGCTGGATGATTTGATTCTTGACTTCTCGGGATGGACCATATATTTTTTTTAAACAAAGCACTATTCCTATCAAAGTAAGGTACTGAGTCTTTATCTTTCTTAATCCAAAATATCCACTCGGTAAATGGTAAAAAATATGATTTGTCTATCTTTGGTGTTCCACATTTATCCCAAATAATTACTTGTTTAAGTGGAAAATCATAAACCCAACTCGGATGAATTGTCAAGTGATTTGTCATTATATCAATATGATTATAAAATAATGAACCACTTGGTTTTAAAACTCTCAGACATTCACTAATAACTTTCTTCTGCCATTCTACATATTCTTCTTGTGGTAAATTATCATCGTATGAGGAATATTCTATCTTCCGAATGAAGTCACCTTTCTTACGAACTTTTGATTTAATCCAATAGTTTTTATTATAAGGTGGGGATGTAACAATAAGGTCTACTGATTCATCTTTCATTTTTGAAAGTGTCAGTAAACAATCTTCGTTATATATTTTATTTGTTTCTATAGGTGTGTCCAAGTTTTTTTCTTAACAATCTCTTCAACATTCCACTTACTGACCTTAAAGTTTCTTGCAATAACATTTGTTGAGAATCCTTGTTTGTACAAATCTCTTATTTGTAAAACTTGTTCTGATGTTAATTTGGAACGAGGATGTGCCTCACCCCTTAATCTATTACTAAAAAACCAAAGTTCGTTTATGTTCAAAATGGTGCTTTTATTTCTTGGTCTCTTTCTATTGTTGTTGACATCCAATCAGCCCAATGTAAGATAAACTGAATGTTAGTTTTAAGATACTTACTTTTATCATAAGTTTTATAATACTTTATATTATCATCATCAAATATACCATCGGTTAACTTAATACCAAAATATTCAGTTTCATTATATTTGATTCCATATTGATTTAAAGTAAAAAATGTTCTGTCTGTAATTGACATGAATGCAACATCTTCGTTTCTTTTGTAGTTGTCACCTCTATTCTTAATATGCCATTCACTATCATTCGTTACATAGTGAAGGTTTCCTTTTGTACCAAGTTTTCCTAAGTCGTGATGGAAAGCTGCGAATAATAATTCTTCTTGGGTAAAATCAATGATTCCACCTGCTTCTTCATACAATCTCATCATTCTGATTGCATTTCTTGAAACATTAATAACATGGTCGATGTAACCACCTTCGTAACTATTGTGATAAAACTTATTACCACTTGCTGGTGATATCATTAAATTAGCTCCTAACTCATCCGTTGAGTACATATGTAGAAGTTTTTCTAATCTTTCACCAGTAAAAGACTTTTTGATTGCTTCTAAGAACTTATTATAATTTTCTTCTAATTGTTTTTCTGTGTACTTTACCATTATATAACCTTTATTTTTACAAATATACGAAAAAAATATGAAATATCCAAATTTTTTATGAAGAAATTTCGTTTAATGCGTTCGTATATGTTAATTCAGACTGAACACCAACAAATCTATTTAGTTCTTGACCATCCTTTTCTATGATTACTGTTGGTACTGAACGAACATGGTGTTTTTGAGCCTCTTCAAACTGCTCATCTATATCAATATACGAAAAATTTACATTATTTCCAAATTTATTTGAGACATTTTCAAATATAGGTTTTAGTGCTTTACATGGTCCACACCATTTTGCTTCGAATTTTTTGACTTGTATCATTTTTTTCTCCTTTTAATTATTAACCATCACATGCAACACAATCAGGGTCAACTGCTCTATCAGCAATATCACCTCTAAGAACTGATTCAGTTCTTGTATAGTACAATGTTTTAATCCCTTGTTTCCAAGCCTCCATTGTAACTTGATTAATCCACTTCGGTGTTGCAATCGAAGGGAAAGCCAAGTTTAAAGAAACAGATTGGTCAATATACTGTTGTCTAACACCAGCTTGTTTTACCAAATCCATTTGATTAATTTCTTTAAATGTTCTAAAAACATCTTTAACGGGATAAACTTTATCTCTATCTCCATTAGTAATATCTTTACAAAGAACCATCTTGTTATCTAAGTAACACCACTTATCTAATTCTTTAATTCCTTGAACTGAGCCACCATCTTTTAAAATCTTATCCCAAGTATCTTTATTATTAATACCAGCTTTTCTTAATACTTTTATCAACTCACCATTTTTTCTTATAAATGTTCCTTTAGAAGTTTGTTCAGTAAATACATTTGCTGCCCATGGTTCAATACCAGGTGATACATTACCAGCTAATTTAGAGTTACTAACTGTTGGTGCTACTGCTCTCAAGTGTGTATTTCTAAAACCAGTTTCTTTACACCAAAGTGGTTCACCATATTCTGATGCTAAATCTCTCGAAGCTCTTTCTGATTCAATTTTTAATTGTGAGAATACTTTACGAGTTTCAAATTGAGCTTCCATACCTTCGAATGGAATACCTCTTTGTTGTAGGTAAGTGTGCCATCCTAAAACTCCTAATCCTAATGCTCTACCCTTTTCTGCTGAACGAACTGCGTTTTCGAATCCCCTCATGTTCTTTGCTTTCTGAATGAACTCAGAAAGTACACCATCTAAAAACCAAGTTGCGGTATAAATTAAATCAGTATCTCTCCATTCATCATATTTGGAAAGATTTAAAGATGATAGACAACAGACAAAAGAATGAGATTCATCAGTATGTAGAGTTATTTCTGAACATATATTAGTCATGAAAACTTTTAATCCATTCTTTTTGTACATATCAGGATTTGATTTGTTTACATTACCTTTAAACATGATATATGGTTCACCAGTCGCTTTCCTCTTTTGTAATAACTTACCCCACTTTCTTCTTGCCTCAGGTACTCCATCTTCTAACTTTCTCATAAACTTATCACCTACGATTGCACATTGATGTAAGTTAAGTGATTGTCTATTTACATCACCCTTTGGTTCTCTTATTTCTAACCACTCTTCAAAGTCATCGTGTTCTATATTTAAGTTTACCGAAGCAGCTCCTCTTCTTACTGAACCTTGGTTTGTAGCAAGGATTGTAGAATCGTAGATTTTAGCGAATGGTACAACTCCATCTGATGTTCCATTACCAGTAATAATAGAACCAGCTGGTCTAATTTGGTTTATACCGATTCCTACTCCACCACCATGTTTTGCAAGTAACATTAGTTCTAAGTTCTTTTTTCCAATCTCGTAAATACTATCGCCTACATCTATTCCAAAACAACTAATTGGTAATCCTCTATCAGTGCCAGTATTTGAAAGGACTGGTGTTGCTAAATTTAACCAACCTTTCCATATGTAATCAAAAAATTTAGTTGCTAATTGAGGTTTTTCTAATCTTTGAGCTATTCTTGTGGCCACTCTCCAATAAGCATCTTTTGGTTTTTCACCTGGTAAAAGATATCCTTTTGATATTGTGTTTACATAGATTTCTGTATTACCCCATGATGGAAAGTCTACATCTATTTCCCATCCAAATTTTTCACCATAATTTTTTACTGCCATTTTATAATAATTTTATTTGTGAGGAGTTTCCATAATTACCAAAAATTTCCTCATCTTTGTTTATATCCTTTATTGCTTTACCTGTTTCACTATCTACACTTCCTTCTTCATATTTTGTATTTAATAAACACAAAGGTTCTGAAAGTAAAAAATTACAATCCTTAGTTAGTTTGAATCTAATTTCAGAATCATCGTTAACTATTTTACTTCCAAAGGAACGAAGTATATATTGTAATACTTCTCCAGGTAAATGTTTAGTTTCACTAAACTTTAATTTATACCAATCAGTTTTTCCTTTCCATTTTGGAAAAACTTGTTCTCCTTTTTTAATATCCACTAAAGCAAATAATCCAATTCCATGAACTTCACTTACTCTCGGATATGATTTGATAGATGAATCTAAATACTCAGTTACATCTATCCTTTCTTTTTTATTAAACTCACCATTTAAAAAGTAAGTCCAACCAAATTTATGATTTTTAGGATAACCATCAACTCCCCAATTTGTATCTACTATTGTAAAATTTAAATCATTTCTAAATTTACTATATTCATACATTGAAAGAATACATCCTTCGTTTGCAATAGTTTTACAATAGTTTTCAAATGAAACATATTTGTTCCATTCTTCCTCTGATGGTTCTTCGAAGAAGTAATCTAACATCTTTTTTTGTTCTTCTTCAGATTTATTTAAATCGAAACTTTCATCTTTAGGACAAAAAGTATCCATATAAATTCCATCAAATTTTTTATCAAGTGTTGGAATTATATCAATCCAATCACCATGAATTACTTTAACATTTGGTTTATCCAAACTCCATTTTAGTGCTTTATTATAAATGTCCTCTCGAACTTCTATAATTGTTAGAGAATTTACTCCTTTATTATAAAAATAATCTGAAGTTATTCCCCAACCATAACCAACATCTAAAATGTCATTTTGAGGTGATGACATTAAATCTAACACCTCTTGTTCAAATATAACCATCTATTTAAAATAAATCATCCCAATCCTCACCTTCATTAGCCTTACTATAATCAGTAGGTCTAATAGCGAAGAAGTCGGTATGAGTGTGTCCACCAGTCAAATGGTAGAACCAATCTAAGTTGTCAGATTTTTCTTTATTATAATCAAAGATACTTTCATATCCTAATTCTTTTAACTTAGTGTTTGTTCTTGCTTTAATGAATTCTTTTAAGTCATCAGCTTTTAAATTTTCTAAATCGCCCATCTCAAACATTTTGTCTATAAACTTAGTTTCAAGTTCAACGATTAATTTAGCAGCTTGTTCAATGGAATCTTTACATTGTTCTCGTAATTCAGGATATTCTTCACACATATGTCTGAATAATTGACATCCCATCCTACTATGAAGTGATTCATCTCTCACACTCCATTTCATTTGTTGTCCGATTCCTTTTAACTTATTTCTCATTTGGAACGAATAGAGGACCGCAAAAGAAGAGTAGAGAGATACCCCTTCAGCAAATGCTGAAAAGATAGCTAAACTTCTACCAACTTCTTGTCTTGCTTTCTCATTAGTTTGTAAGTCCTCGTGTGTCCAATCTGCAGAAGTTTGTGTCAGTAACTCAAATTTTTCAGCTACTGCAGGTTCGTGTAAAAACGCTGAGAAATCATCCAATCCTAAAGTTTCATTTAAATAAGAATAAGCGGTTGCATGAATGGTCTCTTGTGAACCAAACATCATAGCCATTTGTCTTATCTCATGTTTAGGAAACCATTTAGTTACCATATTAGTCCAATAGTCAGATACCGCACATTCTGTTTGTGCGAATCCTAAGAGAATGTTACCAACTAAGTTTTTTTCTTCCTTGGTTAAGGTTTCATTCCAATCCTTGACATCCATTTGCATGGGTATCTCGGTGTGAAGCCAAAATGCTTGTGCTTGTTTTAACCAACCTTCATTGTAGTAAATCGGGTATTCGAATGGTTTGAAAGGGATTCTTTCTTGAAATAATTTGCTCATGTTTTTATAACCTTTATTTGTTTTCTTCTACAGATGCTTTTCGATAATCTGTAACTAATTTTTTAATTTCCCCAATAGCCTTTCTTGCTCTTGATTTTGCAGCTTTAGAAGTTCCATTGTGTTCTGATTCAAATTGTGTATACAATTCTTTAATTTGTTCGAAAATTTCATCTGATTTTGCCATAATATTTTTCCTTTGTTTTTAAGTGTTCGTGAATATAACTATTGTATATATTAGAAAAACTATCTTGTTTATAATTAATTTTTCAAAATGTTTTTAAAAGTCCATACTCTCCACATATTTTTTATGTAGTAATTTCTTTCTTTCTATGTTTCCACTCGCTGCTTCTTTGGTAGAAAGTATACCCTCAGCAGATGTTCCTTCATAAACTTCAATGAATCCTGTATTAGTATCCATCTTACATGGAAATGTAATTCCATCAGGTCCAAATCTATTTTTCATGATGTGACATCTTGCGGTGTTATTAAGTTTATCTTTTGATTTTCTACTCCAACTCATGATGAAATCTGCGTTCATTACTTTAGCATAAGAGTCAGCTATCTTATCTGCTTCAATTACCTCTGAATCTATAGCTGAACGATTAGCTTGTGATGCAGTCCAAATAGGAATACCAAGTTCACCACTCATACCTCTCAAATCGATGTAAACACCACCTTGTTCAGCATATGTTGAATCAGTTTTGTTTGAATGTGATAGTAATAAATCAGCATAATCAACAATGATTAAATCTGGTCTATTATCAGTAGCTATCATCTTTTCAATATGTTGTTGTAATTTTTTTACGGATACACCTTTTGGTGGAAAGTATTTAATTAAAAGTTTTCCTTTTAGTCCTTTGATTTTTTCTTTAACATAATCCTTTTTGGATTTTAAATCAGAGGATGGTACTTTTGAAAATACAGTATCATATCTTGCACCAACATAATGTTCAGATAATTCCATAGTATAATGAACCACACTTAGTCCTTGTCTTACCGCAGATGCTCCGAGTGCAGTTAGTATCCAAGTTTTACCAACACCTGATGGAGCTACTACAACTCCTAATTCACCAGGTCCTATACCACCATCCATAAGGTCATTTATTGGTGACCAATCTGATGGAACTGTATCTCTCTTAACTTCTTCTGCTCTCAAGTCAAAATCATCTAAATAGTTATGTCCTAAATCAGTCTCAGTACCAACTTTCATAGCTTTGTCTACTAAGTCTTTTATTCTATCGTAAGAGCCAGCTTTTAGTAAGTCTACTGATGCTAATATAACTTGTTTAAGATTTTGATTTCTACAAAAAGATGTAAATTCTTTTTTGATATAATCTAAATCAACATTACCAACTTGAGTGAAGATATGTCTAAGTTGTTCAACTACAGTGGTTTTTAAAACTTCATTATCTAATTTAGATATCTGAGCTTTAAATACATCCATCGTAGGTGGTTTTCTAAACTCCTCGTGATAGTCAAGTATTTCACCAATAATCCACTTATTGGCTTCTGATTCAAAGAACTTTGGATTTGTAATCTCACTTAGAGTATCCAAAAACTTTTCATCTGTAAGTAATGCAGAAACTACTTTACTTTGAAATGATTGTCCAAATTTTGATAAATTATCTTGTGTTTCTGTCATTCACTTATTATGTTTCCAAATGTTGATTTTAACCAATCATTGATATTACCAAAATTATTTACCACTTTATATTTAAGTAAAATTTTCATGAAGTCCATTTTATTAATAACGATATCATTTTCATCATACTTTTCTAAAACTTTTAATTTTACTTGACCAGATATGTCTACATCATCAAGTTGCATCAAATCTTCGTTAAGTAATATTTGTTTTTTAGATTTTAAAATATCCTTATAGATTTTTATTTTACCTTTTGTTTCTTCTATTTTAGTTTCACAAAGTTCAAATAAATCATCTATGGATAATTTCTTTTCTTCAGTAATTTCTGGAAATCTTTTAACTAATGTTTTAATACCACACCCATAAACACCAGGTATGTTATCTGATTTATCTCCATCTAAAACTCTATATAGTAATAAATTTTTTGATTCTATACCAAATTCTTCCTTTACTAATTTAGTATTGTAAAGTTTCTTTTTGGTAGGAGACCAAACGATGGTCGTATCATCTACTAACTGAAGGAAATCCTTATCAGTAGACATGACCACCGCTTGTTCGTTCTCTTTAAGAAGTTGTGTGGATATGTAAGCCATTATATCATCGGCTTCAACTCCATCATATATCATGGTTTGTATTGGTAAATAATCTAAAATTTCGTTTAACCAAACATACTGTCTTTTCATCGATTCTCTTTCATCTTCATCGTTCATCAAGTCGGCATACTGTCTGTTAACTCTTAATTTATTAGATTCTCTTTGTGATTTGTAACCACTAAACCTTTTTTTTCTTCTTTGAGAACCCCCCTTACCATCGAAAACTACAATGACTCTTGTCGGTTGAGTTTGTCTAATTGCGTAACCTATTGATTTAAGAACACCAGTTACACCACCAACATGGTCACCATCATCATTCATTGTAGGAATAGATGACCAACATCTGATAAATGTATTTAACCCATCAATAATTAAAACTCTATCGTTTCTTTTTCTATTGATATTACGGGTGTGTTCTTTTTCAACCGATTGTAGGATGTCTTTGTAAAGTTTTCTCATTAAGTAGTTGTTGTTGTGTAGGTTGGACCTTCATTTAAAGTATCTTTACTACTAAAGTACTTTTCTAAAGTTTCTAACCTTTCATCAGCTGATGCTAATAATTTTAAAGCTTCGGTTGCATTATCCCAAAAATCTTTTGTAGAATGGTCTCCGATACCAGCGGGAAAATTACCAAGTAATTCCAATGATAATAAAGCTTTGTTTTTATCAGCTTGAGCTTCAGATTTCAGCATTTCATAAATTTTTTTGTCTATCTTTGCCATAATTAATCATTTTCGCCAGGTGCCTCTGAATCTACCTCCATAGCATCTATATCAAGTGTATCATTTTTATATTGAAGAATAGTAGCTTCACAAATTCTTTTATAGATTTGTTCTCTAACATCTTCTCTTTCTTCCATCAAAGGAATAAATTCTTTTGATTGGAATTTAATAATCTCACCAGTTTCGATATCTGTATAGGTATACCAAGCACCAGCCTGTTTTAACAATTTATTTTCTTTCATAACTCCAAGCCACGAACCATAATTATCAATACCTCTTTCAAAGTATATCTCGAAGTCAGCCGCCCTCAAAGGTGGCCCCATTCTATTTTTTACGATTTGTGCTCTCACCTTAATTCCAACAGTTCTATCTTTACCATTTACTTTGGTTTTAATCTGACCCATATTTTTAAGTCTGATTCTAACAGAACTATGGAATGCTAAAGCTTTACCACCACTCGTAGTCCAAGGGTCACCAAACATTACACCCATCTTTTGTCTGAGTTGGTTAGTAAACACAAGAGAAATCTTTTGTCTACCAATCATGTTTGTGATTTTCCTCATCGCCTTCGAGATGATAATAGCTTTATCAGTTGCATATCCATCTTTGTTGTAATCCGCAGCTAACTCGTTTTTAGTTGATGCCGCGGCAACTGAATCTACCACTATAGTAACTAATTTGTTTCTATCAGCAGTTCTAACCTTTTCAATTATAGTTTCACAATAATCAAAAATTTGTTCTACTGAATCAGCTGATACATAAAGTAATTTTGAGACATCTACACCGATTGCGTCTAAAAATTCTCTACTCACTGCAGTTTCAGTATCAATAAGAACGGCAACACCATCTTGTTTTTGTGTTTCAGCAAGAAGGTGAGCTGCCAATAGAGACTTACCACTCTGTTCTAAACCTGTAATCTCAGTAATCCTTCCTACAGGTAAACCACCATATGGTCGATTGGATATTGCAACATCCAACATAGCGGTTCCTGTCGAAATCCAACCTTCAACATTTGTTGGGGCTTCATCCGAATCTAAAAAGAACGCGACTTTTTGGTCTTTTGCTTGTTTGTTTAGAGAATCCGCGAGAATATCTGCTAAATCCAATTCTTTTTTTGCCATAAAGTATTATTAATTGTTAAACAAATCATCAAATGCAGCCGCTACATCATCAGTTTTTTTAGATGTTTTTGGCTTGTCATCTTCCACATCGAATGGTAAATCATTTACCTCTTCAGTAGGTTTCTTAGAAAGTGTCTCTTCTGCTACAGAAGATTCTCCTTCTTCGTTTTTAGAAGTTTTACTTGGATTTAACCAACCTTCTAATACATCTTTTAATTCATCGTAAGATAACTCTGAATATAAATCAGTAATCTCGGTTTGATTTTCCAACAACTTCTGTACTGAATCAGCTGATTCTGCCAAAGGTGTCTGACTTGGTTTAACTCTAAGTTGAGTGGTTGGGTATGAAGCACCAGCTTCTTCCGCTGAAATGTATTGGATAGTTAAGTCTCTACCTGATTGTGGGTCAGTAATATCACCATAGTCAGGGTCAGCTATATATCCAAGTATTTCTTGGTAAACTGTTTTTCCAAATCCCCAAAATTTTACACCATCAGCTTCTTGACCTCTAACAATAATAGGAACAAAAGTTCTTAACTTAGGCTCCATTTGTTTAGCTGCCTTCCAATCTTCTTTATCACCCATTCTTTTTAGTTTATCCGCAAACTCTACAATAGGGTCTGGTCTACCAAAAGATTGTGGTGACAAATAAGTTTTGTTATTGATGTTGTAGTGAAAATAAAGTTCGATGAAAGGATTATCTTTGTCGAACTTGTAAGGTACAATCCTTACTTGATGTTTCCCAGGTGTGGGTTTCCAAAGACTCTCAGTCTTTTTCTGTGTGTTTTGTAGTTTGTTCAGTCTACCTCTGATTGCATTAATATCTATGCCCATAATTTACTCCTTTAAGTTATTAAAAATTTAAGTTTTACAGTTTAGTTTAACATGCGTTTCTTACATGCGGTGTACATATAAATATAGCGTTTTTGTGAAAACATAATATTTATTTTGCCCATTTATTTCGGGCAACAATTTGTGATATTACACCATAGACAGACAAGTCTTGGTAGGTATCTTCAATAGCTTCACCTACCTCATCAGGTTGTCCTTTTACCACTAATTGTTTTAGTCTTTGAATCTTGTCATTCTTTCTGAACCAAAGTCCATTAAGTGCCACATTTCTATCTTCTTCAGTTTCCAAACTTGAACCAACTGATATATTATCAGGCCCATAGTTTCTCTGTTTCTTACAGAAAGTGTCATACATTTCATCAAGGATTTTTTTGAATTCTTGTGTAGTTTGTGGGAACTTTTCCTCACAATACTCAGTTGCAGTTTGCTCTTTTGCCATAACTTTTTAAAATATTAGTACTAATATACGAAAAAAAATTGAGAAATCCAAATAAAATTAAGAAAATTTTATAACATCGAATACTCTTGTGTTGATTTTTTTAGTTCCTTCAACATTAGTCACTATAATTGAGTTCTTAAATTTTTCCCAATCAACTGAAAATGTCTTATCAATCACTCCGTTGTTTTCTTCTTTAATTAACTCGTTAAGTGCGTTTATCGTGTACAATGTATTAGATTGTTTTTTTCTATGAACTAATATAGTATCCTCTAAGGGTTTCTCTGGTTTATATGCCGTATCTATATTATATGTTACAAACAATTCATCCAAACTCGACTTATTTTGAAGAACATAAATGTAGTTATAAACTATATGATATGTTTCTCTAATTTCTTGTAAGGTTGTCTGCAATTTTTCTTTTGTGGTGAAAGTACACAATAATTGAGTTTTCATTTAATCCTTTAAAATTATTATTTTTATTCACCTATAAATATAAAATAATAAAAGATTACCTACTTAATCTGACCATCCTTATCTTTGTAAGACCATACCTTCTTGTATCTTGGGTCATTTAAAATTGATTCAGGTATACCATCTCTTTCTCTTATATACTCCACAAAAGCATCCTTTTGTCTATCACCAGTTCGGATTTCCTCAGAATTAGCAAATTTTCTTGCTTCGTTCCAAAGTTGCTTAAGTTTTTCTTGACCTTCTTTGTCTTGGTCAGCAATAGCTAATGCATATCCTCTATAAAAAGTATCACTTGAAATTGTATTTGTTCTTCTATCTGGTGCCATAAGATTACCACCCAATCCTAACATTGTAATACATCTTTTACCCATTTTAGTTTTTATTTGAGCGGCTTTTTTCTTATCATTTCCATCTAATTGTTCAGATAATGTTGTTCTAACTTTGTTAAATTGCTCATCCTCATAATCAAATTCTTTCTGTAAACTTTCGAGAGTGATGGATTCTGAGAATACTGCATCTTTAATTTTAGGATTTCCTAAATCAGTTGTTGTTAGTTCAGGTCTTTGTGATTCATCCATTTCCAAATAGTCTGATTGACTTATTGAGCCTCCTCCCTTAATTGAATACATAACTTCACCCATAAATCTGGCAACAGTTTGTTCTGTTCGTGGTTGCATAATACCAACTTCTTCAATAGCACTTTCCATAGCCTTAAAATCTTCATCACTTTTTTGTTCTAATGGTGTTACTTCTCTTTCATAGAATTCATTCATATTTAAATCTTTTTTTCTTTGATTGGCTCTTGTAGTAGTAATTACATGATTTCTTTCGTTCTCTCTATTAAGTAAATCTTCCTCAGTTGGGGTGCCTTTATCTTTATTCATGATTCCAACCACATGCTCTAAATCCATAGATTCAACATCTAAAGGTAATCCTGTGTATGCACACATACCACCTTGTTCTAAATAAATTCTCCAAACTAATCTTGCTCTATCGGTATTTGGAATACTTCCTCTGACTGGTATTGGATTTCCGTTTTCATCTTTTTTTGATTCTTCTATATTAGATGTTATACTTCCATCTTCTTTTTCATATCCAATAAAATGATTTTTACCAACTACTTTACCAGCTTGACCAGCACCTTTAAGGTATGTTTTTAATTTTGGTGGTAAAGTGTCATAAGATTCTCTTACAAAATCTTCGGATACTTTTGTTGAACGGACACTTCTAACAAACTTTTCAACTAATTCTGGTTTAGCATCATTATATCCTTTCAACAAATTTTCTTTATTTGCAACTAAAGTATCTCTATCTTTTAAACCAAAATTGTTTTTACCAAAACCAGCATTTGACCTTCTACCAAATAAATGACCTCTTGCTATTAATTGTTTATATCCCTCTTGTAAATCAGAAGGTAATTCTTTTAGAGAAGGGATTTTAGATAATATTTCTTCATTTAATTTTTCTTCTTCTTTAATGTCTTGTTCTACTTCCTTTTTTATCTCAGGGTCGGTAATTCTATCTTGTATCGTATTTTTAACTTTTTTTACTTTAATGTCTTGTTTAGGCTTTTCTTTATTAATATCAGGTGCGTGTTGAAAATCATCTGCTCCGCTTATTTTAGTTTTTGATTTTTCTTCACTTTCCTCTCCATCTTTGTCAACTGGTGAATATTTTCCACTATCATCTTTTTTAAATGTTTGTGCATCTTCTTTATCTTTGTCACCTATCTTTACATAAACACCTTTTCCTTTGTGAAAATATTTTTTATCTTCTTCTTCATCTTCTTTCAGTAAGTTCTTGATAAGTTCATATTTTACATTAGTCATTCCCCACTCAGTAAGTATTTCACTCAATATCGTGATGTGTTCTGGTTTACTGAAATCAGGATATCCCTCATCTGAACGATAAGATAATTCTAATAGTATATCTTCAAAAAGTTGGGTATTATCTGCCATACTTATAAGTATCCTTAAATAATAGTTTTCTCTCTTTTAACTTGACAAACGATTTCATATTCACTCCAATGTTTTGTCGGAGTTGAATTAGGAAAATAAAAACATTCTCTATCACCATTTGGAAATGTTATATGTTTCCAATAACCATTTGGTACATGACCACCTGTAGGTAATATTAAATGGTCTTTTTCAAAATGTAAAACAACTCTTACTTTTAAAGTTCCGTATCTTTTAGCCCAAACTCTTTCTTGAGCTTCCAATTCTCTCCATGCTCCTCTATTTAGTTTATCAAATTGTAGAGAACAATTCAAGTAAGAAAATGTTGTTTTAAGTTTTTCCTTAGTGTCAGTAAAAGCCGCGGCTGGTGCCATATGACCTTTATCCCACACATTGTTTTTGTAATCGTTGTTGTCTGATGTATAAACACCTTTTGGTACATAGAAGTCCATACTTCCTCTATCAAATTTTTTAATGATATTTCTGACTTCGTACTCAACCCAATTTGGTTGTTCTAATGTTTCGTTGTAGGAAACACTAAATACATCATTTTTAATTCTAACATCTGTTCTATCTTGTCCAAAGCTACTTTGGAACACTCCTACGCATAATAGTAGGGATAAGCCAATAATAATTCTTTTCATATATATAAATATTTCTTTATTCATCAAACCAAATTTTATATATATCATACATTTTTTCTATTTTTCTTTTTGTCTTTGGTCCTCTAAAATGAATAATAAAATAATCGTGAGGATTTAAGTCTTTTTTAATTAAACCTAATCTATTAAATCTTGTATCTAAAAATTTTGTTTTAATGTTATTTTTTTGTACAAACCAATTAAATGGAACTTGGTCCAATCCTCTTCCACGATTTAAAGACCAATCAAAAATATCTTTAAAGTTTTTTTCAACCCAAGTTTTACATTCATTTAAAAATGATTTATGTTTTTTATTAAACATCATTACACCTGAATTAAAAAATTTTGACTTATCAATTATCTGAGGAAATGACTTTTCAAATTCATCAATTGCTTGTGACATATTTTTAGATATAATATAATCAAGATTACCATAATCTCTAACTACTGTAAGTTCATCATCAAATACTTCCAATAAGTTTGGAGAATTTGGATTTATAATAGTATCTACATCTACGAAAATAACTTTTTCTGAATCAACTTCTTCAAACACACTTAGATAAGCAAATTTTGGATGTAAGTATTTATCCTCAGTTAATATTTTTATTGGTATGTTCCACTTATCACAATATCTTTTCCAAGAGTCGATACAAAAGTTTGAGTATTCACTACTCCTAAATTTGTCGTTTTGAATATTTGTGATTACTACCATTATACCTCCGAATAATTTTTACCGATGTTCATCTTTGTCGGAAAACCAAAACTTTCTATGACATCTTGAATTTGCTTGATAGTATCCACCTCCGAATCATCAACTTCAAATAAGAATGAATCATATGTGTACAAAATCGGTAAGGGTAACCCACTATCCTTCAACTTATTCAGTACCTCAATGTTAAACTCAGTCTCAGTAGCTTGTAATAGGTAATTAAAGTACTTTTGTGCAGTGGGTTGTTCAATCCACCCCAAAGGTATTCTTCTACCCTTTGGTGTTTTAAGATAACCCCTTTCAATACTTTCTTGTTGTACCTTTGAAATAAACTTATCTACTTTATCAAAGAATGGTATCTTTCTATCTTCATCACTTACACCACCATAAAGTATTCGGAATGTTCTTCCTTTTGAATCATCATACGAACATCCATATTGGTCTGCTAACCATTGGTGAGCCGATGTTGAGGGTAAATCATACTTGACCATCTTACCAATCAATCTTACATGGTAAGCATCGTAATCNAATTGTATAAACTTCTTTCCCTTTGGTGGAATGAATATCTCTCTACTACCATCCTTCTTATTAAGAGCGGAGTAATTGATACCCAAATGTCTATTGGATGGTCTACTTGTTATTGTATATGGATTNTATTCGGTAAAGGCACGAGAGAACCAAAGTGANTTCTTATTATCTTTCCATCTATCAAAAAATTTTCCCCTATCGACNTGAATNCCCAATCGTTCTATATCTGAAAGGATAGGAATCATTCTCTCATTTACCCANTTTGTATTNTCTTTTGAGTANAAATTACTATCAAAGTCACCCCATTCGTTTAAAATACCCTCTAATACCTCTATAAACTTCATTATAGGGATAGATTTACCTAAACCATCTCTTATACCCAAACGAGTGTAAAAACTCGTTAAACCTTCTATTTTCTCTCTAAATGGGTAAATTTGATTTTTATTAAAGAAAAGATGGGTTTGTATATCTTTTTGATTTTGTATTCCTAAATCAGTTTGTAGTAATGCTTTTTTATTCCATACCCATTTTGGTTGTGTTGATTTAGATAAATCTATTTTTATTGATTCACAATCATTGTGTTTAAATGGTACTACAAAATGTAAATTTGCAAATGCAACATATAAAAAAGAAACATCACAAGTCATTGGATGTCTTTCTAAATCTTCCCAAATAGGTATAACTATTGAGGGTTCATTACCCCAATAGTCAAGAAATGTGTCTTTCTCACTATGTGATTCAACTATAATCATATATCAAATATACGAAAAATATTTTAATTATCCAAATCTTTTATCAGAAATCGTATAATCGTATAATCTACCACAATCATCATCATCATCTACAAGATTTTCTGTAACTGTTAAATAGCTTGGTAAAAGTTTTTTAAGTCCATCTAAATCAATGGAATTCCAATAACCAAATCTAATTGTTAGTGCATTTGTATCATATCCGATTTCAAAATCAGATGAACCATACCATTTTTTAATTTCTTTAAATTTTTTATATCCTATTCTCATAATCCTTGTGATATTGCTAATTTAACTTTATCTTCAACCCCTTTACCCATATAGGTAATGTTATCTTCTAATTTTTCACCAAGAGTTACAATCTTGTTATACCAATACTCAACTGAATCCCATTTAGGTTTGTTATTTATAAAGATATAAGAAGGAAAATACTTTAGTGGAGTACCATTATCAGTAGTTGGAGAATCTTCTCTGTATTCATACAAATCAATCATACCATTCCAAGTACCACCTTTTAATTTGTATTCCCAATTTTTAATGTTATCAAAGATAATTGGGTCAACTGATGAACCATCTTTATTAGAAACATGAACATCAACCGAAGAACCACCACTATATACTGAAGAAGTAGCCCATACTTTGATATTAGGAAAATATTGTTTTACATATTGTTTGATTATTGAAGCCGCTGATTTAGCGTTCATATAGATATATTTCTCTTTGTTATAAGAATCATCTCTTACTTGAGAAATAGGAAGTTGGAACTCAGTTCCATCAATTGAAAATTTAAACTTTTTACTCATACTTTTAAGGTTTAATTATTAATCATTTACATAGTAAATATACGAAAAAAAATTGACATTTCCAAATTTTTTCGTACTTTTTTTTACACATATGAACTCAAATCTTTATATCCTACAAATTTATAGGGAACATCATCAACCAATCCATTTTTTACTGCGAATGGATAATTATCATTTAACCAATAGTTTTGAACATTTTCAACTTCGGATAAAGTATCTAAATAAAGGTCATCAATACTAAATCCATCACCATATTTGATACCTCCACATAAATCCATTAGTTCATTGAGGTTATCCCAATTATTTTTATTTTTGTTAATTGATTTGATGATATTGTTTTTCATCATATCTGCTACCTTGTCATTGTAGTCATACATATCTTTTGACCAAGGATTTGTTACTTTAGGTTTTATTAATACTTTCATATTTTAAGTTAACATCATTAATTGTTTATCAATTTTATTCAAATCAGTCAGAGCATCTTGAAGAGAAAATCTTACATCATCAGACTTAGGAAAATCTTTTCTCATCTTTCTAAGAGTAGATATTTTGTCTACAATAATAGGTCTTTGTTTTTGTAGTTTCCTTAATTTATTGTTTTTTATTTGTAGATGGGTCATCATATCTTAATTATTTACATAGTAAATATACGAAAAATTTTTGACATTTCCAAATTTTTTGACCACTTTTTTATACTTATTTGCATGAATGATAATCCTAATCCCCACCATCCTAAAATAACAAATAACCAAGCCGAGGCTATGGTTAGATTTATAGGTGGATTTTATATTTCGTTTATTTCTATTGTTTTATGGATTTGGTGGAATGGTGGTGATGATTTTCAACCTCCTCAATGGATAGGTAAAATTATTAATATAATTAAAGATATTTTCTTATAAATAAGTTTGTAAAGATTCCTTTTTAACTTTCATCCAATCTTTTATATTTACTTCAATTCCAAATGAATTTGCAAATCTTAAACCTTTATCCCAAGCATCTTCTTCATTTTGATATCTATAGGATTTAAATTTCTTAGGTTGTTTATCTTCATCTATTGTTTTAAAAAGGTTATCTTTTTCATCTTGAAGTACATGACCTAATTCGTGTAAAAGTGAATAAAGTCCATTCTTTTCTAAATTATGATTATGGTGTATAAATATTTTTTTATTTTTATGACCCATAAATGCAGTAATTTGTCCAAGTAAAACATCTATTTCAAATTTCTCCTTGAGATAATCTGAAACCCTTTTAAATTGTTTTGGATATTTTTTATTCATACCCAAATATACACAATTTTTTTTATAAATCCAAGGAAAGTTGAGGAATTTTTGCTGAACCTACATCAATTGGTTTTCTTTTCATATGTCCACCACTTGCAAAGTTTGAACCCCATTTAAGATATCCACATAAAAATGCTTTTCTAAATCTATCAGAGTCATTTGTTTCAGAACCATGTACAACATTTGAGTGTAAAAATACAACTTGTCCTTTTCTTAAAAATCCTTCTACAAATGGAAAATTGTGACCTTCAGGCATTACACATGGTTTACCTCTTTCATTTCTCCAATTTTTAGGATTGGTTCTTGTTCTTTCATCATCAACTTCAATTGGTAATACACCTAAGTTGTGAGAACCTTCATAATACCATACTGAACCATTTTGGGGGTCATGGTTATCAAATGCAATTGAAACATTTAAAACCTCATTTGATTCACATTCGGTATAAAAAATATTTTGATGTTGGTCTCTACCTAATTGACCAGGTGGTTTAAAGTAAGCCCAAGTTTGTAATCCTACTATTTCTCCACCTAATAGAAGTTCAGTTGCTTCTATTATTTTAGGATGTACTAATAATTCTTTTAAGATATCTGATTCCTTGTGTGGATATTGATATGGGTCATACTCTCCCCATTCACCCTTTACATCATTTTCTTGTCTTTCTCTTCTTATCCTCTCAAGTTCAGCTGAATATTTATCTACCTCTTCTTCAGTAAGTAGATTTAAAACTGATACACCTTTGTATCTCCAATCAAATTTTAATTGTTGTTTTTCTAATTCGGTAAGTTTACTCATAACATTATTTATATTTATATATATACAAATTTTAAAAAAGTGAATTAGGTGTACCATACCCTTTACCTTCAACTCCTAAATTTGGATTAATCAATCTAAAATTCATCAATTCAGATAATAAATTTACATTAGATTGTATTTTATCTTTATTTTCTATATACAATTTTTTAACTTCATTGGTACTTAGATTACTTATTTTATCTATGACTCTTTTAAAACTTTTGACTTTATCAAATTCATATAGTTCATCTCCTTCAAATCCAAAATAATCATTCCAAGTATACAATCCTATATCTTTAAAGTTTTTTAATAGATTTGGAGCTCCAAAAATTACAGGCATAGTACCACTTAAAAATGCAATCAAACTTTTTTCCGAGAATTGTGGTGTTTTAATATCACTAATTATTTCTGCATTATTTGTTTCACAAACAATTGAAATATATGAATTATGATATTCTTGTATTAACTCTGATAATGTAGGAAAATTTGTAAAGTCTTTATTATTATCTAAATCCCATTCAGCATATCTACATATACTATTTCCTAAATTTATATCTTCAAATAAAAAATCTCTAAACTGATTTGTTTTTCGTACTGAGAATATACTTTTGTATTTTCTATTTTCATTAAAACTTACATTTTTCTCTAAGTTAAAGTGTTTATTTGAAAATATGATATCCACTTGATTTCTATTAGTTATTATATCATCTCCTATCTTTTTTTTCATAGATACTTTTGACCACATAGCTATATTAGTTAGAGGATGAGTTCCATATACAAATTTTGCATTTGTTGACATACAAATCTTAGCTGAAGTTAAATTGTTTTTTTCTAAAATGTCTATTAAAGTATCAAGAAGATTTGTTTCAGTTATTATTTCTTCATAAACACATAAATAAAATTGAATATTTAATTTTGATAATTTTTTAAAATGTTCTAAATTATTATGTACGACTTCTAAGTCTGGGTCAAGTTGGTAACACTCTTTTAATGATTGTAAATCGTATATTTCTTGTAAGGCTTCTTTAGGTAGTTTTGAACTCATTACAATATTCAATTAAATTAACAAGTCTATTTTTAAGTTGTGGCATTTTTTTAGAATTTTCTGTAATAATATTCCTATTAGAATTTTTTATTTCTTCCTTAGTACCACTTATTCTCCATTTGAATGAAGAGACTCTATATAAAGAATTTATTGAAATTTTGTTTAAATTTGATTCTGATATTTCAATTATAGGTGAAAAGTCATCATTCACTTTTTGAGCAAATCTTCTTATGATGTATCCTCTTTTATAATCTTTATCTACAATTTTAGGTTTGAAAGCACTTGGCACACTTTTTAGTCTTGAATCTTTTTTACCTTTTTTTGCTCTTTGATATTGTTTTATTAAATCTTCCATAATTATTCTCCACTTGCTTCAGTTGTAGCACCAGAACGATATTGGCCTTCAATTGATGTTTTCCACTGCATTCCTTCAATAGTATGTTCTACATTAGTAACTTGGAAAAAACCTGATTTAGAATAAACACTTGGAATTCCTACAATGTTAAAATTATCACCATGAGCAATACCAGAGTTACCATGAATTTCAAAACTATACTTCAACATACTAATCAATGTACCAGCTCCTTTAGGTTGTTTCTTTTTTGTAGTTGGTGCTAAATTTGGATTGTCCTCTGATAATAGTCTTTTAAATAAAGCTTGGTCATTAAATGTTGGGAAAAATAATACCTCATCAGCACTTACCGTTTCTCCTGATGTGAAGGTTCGTTGTAAGAAAGTATTATCAAGATTAAATTCTCCATCTTTTCTACTTGGATAACAACCAACTTTATCTAATATAGCATTATACAAAGCAGCTATAACATCCTCTTCCTTTTCAACTGTTTTTTCATCTTCAATTATACTTGAATCTTGATTTGTTTCCTTTTGTTGTGACTTTACTCTTGCATTTTCATTCAGTACATCTAATACACTATCTCTAATTCCATCTACATCATTTAAAGGAAATCCACCACCATCTGAACCCTCTGGACCTGTATCAACACTTGTTCCTGCATCTAATTTTTTTCTATCTGATATTATTGAGTTCATCATTTCGCCTGGTAAATCAATATCTAATTGTCCACTTAAAAAGAACGAACCTTCACCATTATGTACTAAATTCCTTGAACTTTGTTTTCTTTCAGTTGTACAATTCATTTCTACTACTTGTAAACAATTATCACCTTTTTTTACACCATCTACACTTCTTGGAGCAACTTTTTCAATTATTTGAAAATCCCATAAACTATTTACACCAGTTGACATTCCATTACATAATTCTATTATCGCATCAGCATATGTTAAATTTTCAGCTTCAAGAACACTTACCGCAAAATCAAAGTTAATATATAAATCATCTAAATATCCCCATGAACCAGCAGACCTTTGTATACCTTGATATCCATTACTACTACCTTCATTTAAACCTGCAGATTGTGGAAACTCAACTGATGATTTATCTGCCCTACCAAATATTCCATCACCACTTTCAATTGATGTATTTTCAGTTTTTTGTGAACAATCATTGTTTCCTATTGAAAAGTCTGATGTTTCACCCCTTAGTGCTTTTACTACACTAAAATCAGGACAATTTTTATTTGGTACTATCAATCTATCTTTAGCAGTTGAGAATATTCTTTTAAATGCATTACAAACAGTAAACTCTGTATATATTTTTGCTGGAAAAGCTCCTCCACCTTTAAATTCACCTGATTTTGAGGGGTTTAGAATATCATTTGTATCAATTATTTTTTTTAATAGTTTAAATCTAATAAATCTTTCATCCCCTACTAAATTTGTACCTGGTGGAATAGCAAACCTTTCACCATCCATATCAATTTTATTTGTGCCTGAATCAGGTCCTTCGGTTTCATCTTGAAGTCTTGTTTTTGTTTTTTCGTTAAAATTAATAAAATTTTCTACTCTTCCGAACTTATCTATCAAACCTTTAACTGATTTTAATTGTTTATGACTTGGTAGAGAATTAAACATCATCATAAAATTCTTTTTACCAATATCCTTTTCATCGAGAATAGCCTGAGCACCATATTTTTCTGATGAACGACTTCTTTTATTTTTCTCACTATCATCTTCTACTGGTTTGTGTATTTTTAATGATTGTGGTAGTTCTCCTAAACCTTTTAGTGTTACATCAATAGTATACTTATCACCATCACTACCAATCTTAAAACCTGTTATAAAACCAAAAAAATTATCATAGTCACCTTTAGAGTTTTTTCTTTTATTAAGTACATTAGCAAAATTATTTAAGGCTGAAATGTTACCTGTATTAAGTTCTAACTTTTGATTATGTGCTCTCGATAAATCCCAACCAAATTCTACTAAAGCCGTAAAACCAGGTTGACCAAAATATAATTGCAAAACATCAACTTGACCAGGTGTGTAAGCAACTATAGAAAAATTACACTCTCTTGTCAATCCCATCGTTCCATTTTTAATAGAAAGACCACTAATAGTTGGTGAGGGTCTTAATCCTCTATCATCACCACTTACTTTTACAGGTTCACCTGCCCAATTGAGTCCAACTATACCTGGTGATGATGCGTTTCCATAAACACTTGTTGAACCAACTATTGGAATATTAGGATTACTTTGAAGGACTAAACCTGCACCAGCATTTGAAGTTACTCTTAACCAAGCATTTAGTCTTGATGTATAGACATGATTCTTTTTTAAAGCGAGATTGTCTATTACAAATTGTTGTATTGGTCTATATCTTGGAAATTCACTCATTTGATTCTTTTCTTATAATCTCAGTATAGTCTTTTGGGATTCTAAGAATAGTACCATCTTTCAATCCGAGTTTCCCATCATGGATGTTATTAGCATTAGCTATAATCCACCAATAAGCTGGTGAACCATAATATTGATTTGATAATAAATCTAATCGGTCACCAGTTTGTGATGCCACATAAATATCATCATTTTTAAGAGGTATAGATTTAAGTCTTTTTGACTTATAAACCTTTTTACCATCTGGTGTTTCCTTTGTATCGTTATTTAAATATCTACTAATTGCCATAAGTTAATGATTTAAAACTATATAATTTAGTTCTATCTTCTGTATTATTTCTCTGTTCAATAAATTTAAGAGTAATCGCAACTTCTACCAAATGTGGTAATTTATATCCTTTATCTACATTTACTTTTTCAGAGCCATTATTATTAAAAAAATCTCCACTACTTTCATAATCTTTTTGTGTACCATCTAATTGCCAGTTTGAAGTATCAGGTATTGTATATTGTAATGAATCTATAAAACATACTTTATCTTTATATAAATCACCCATAGTAAAATAAATTACAGGTGCTCTTACTGAACCTATTTGACCACTTTGATAAGCTGGTATATCAGTATTTCCTAATGGATAAGTTAAAGAAGTTAAAAATTCTATCTTTGACCAATTGTTAGCTAATTCTGCAGAGTTCATTGGATATATTGTAAAGTTAAAATTTACACTTCTCTCTATACTTTCATATGTATGAAAACTAAATGGATTTCCACTAAACCTACCACTTGACCATCCTGGTGATATATTTTCTGAAAGGCCAGTAATTGTTCCTCTAAAGTGGACAGTTTCACCCGTTACAATACTTCTAAAATAAAGTGGTATAAAATCTTTTTCATCTAATGTATATTTAACTTCAGTTTCAGTACCAGTTCCTCCATCATAAATACCACTTTGGTTTATTACATCACCTGTATTTGTAAATCCTCTATCAGAAATTAGTTGGTTATTATTTGCACTAAATCTATCTTCAGATGATGTAGCAAATGATATTGTACCTTTAGGTGGTGCAGCAACACCTTCAATTGGTGTTATTGGGTCTGAACTTCCATCTGCCTTTGTTCCTCTTTTACCTTTGTAACCTTTACCTACTCTTATTTGACCTTGTTTAAATTCATCACTTTTGTATTTTTTTAATATACCAAATTCACCTTCAGTAGAATCCGTTTCTTTTCTTAAATCATTGTCTAATGCTTCATTACTATATCCAAGTTTATTTTCACCAGTTGGATTATAAAATTTTCTTGTGTCTATTTCAGAATTATTTGTTGTTTTATTAATTCCTAAACCAGCAGGTGTTCCAAATAATGATTCTCTTAGTCTACCTTTTGCTTCATCTAAAAGTTTACCAGCTGCTTGTTGAGCTGCAGTTTTAGGATTACCAGTAGGTAGACCTGATTGTAACAACCCAGTACCACCTAAATCTCCTTTTAAATCCGATAGTGCTTGTGGATATCCAAATTGTACATTATCTAATTTAGAAAGTTCACCTGCAATAGATGATGGATTTAAATCACCTGGTGGTGTACCTATAAATTTTCCTACCTTAGATTCTTTAAAATTATTAAATTTATTTTTTACTTTTTTAGCAAAATTAGAATCACCAACCTTTTTTGTAAGTTCTTGAATCTTACCACCAGTTGAATCAGTACCACCATCAGCTCCTACATTACGAGCTTCAACCATACCATCTTTCATTTTGGTTGTTCGGCTAGCTATTCTAATTGTGTCAGTTCCATAAAGAAGTGGGTTGTTAACTTCGACTAATGATTTAAATCGGATACCAGTAACTTCTTGTTCTATTTTAGTTAACTTATCTGATTTGACTTGTTTATCTAAACCTGCTCCCCTAAATAATTCTAATATTGTTGGCATATCTTATACTGCTGCTCCAAATGAATTTGAGTTACTTCTACTATTAACCTTTGATATTCCTTCTGCAACCTTTGCACCATCCATATTAACTTGAAATTTAAGTTGTGCAATTTCACTTCCTAATTTTTCAATAGCATTTACAATTGGGGAAGTATCCATACCACCTCCACCTCCACCCATAAGGTTAGTTCCAGCTATAACATCATCTTGATTATTTAATGATAATGTACCAGCTGCACTTGTAATCATTCTATTACCATATCCACTACTACCACCACCAGGTGAAAACATATCATCTGCTTTTGAAAAATATGACTTACCTAACGCAAATGCAGCGGCAGCGGCTGCAGCACCTAATACTGGTCCTACAACTGGTATACCACCCATGGCCGAAAACGCTCTCATGGCCATCAATCCAATCTCTTTCATTAAGTTTCCACTTTTTATAGTATTAATTAATCCCATAATTTTTGTCCCTGCTGCTAATCTTACATTATTTAAAAGTTGTAATCCAGCCATCGCTTTTGTTTTAATTAAGGATATGTTTTGAAGTCCAACAACAGTGGTAAATCCAACTGCAGCGGCCGCTAAATAATCTGAAAACTCTTTCATAAAGTCTACTACTTTACTCATTTGATTAGCTAAAAAAGTGACTGGCATTAAAATTAATTTGAATAATCCTACTATACCTTTTAGAACAGGTATTGTTAATTTAATTAATGGTGTTAAAGCCATACTTATTTCAGTTCCTAACGCACCAAATTGATTTTTTACTTGGTCAATTTGTGATTGAAACTCTTGTTGTGCTTTTAATCTAGCCGTTTCAGAATTTAATTGGTCCATTGTTATGTCTTTAACATCATTACCTGCACTTGCTAATGCTGCCATAGCTGATGCTTGTTCCGCACTTAATGGTCCAAACTTTTTTCTAATTGCTAGTTGTTTTTGAAGTTCTCCTACTTCCATTCCACTAGCTTTAGCTATACTTTGTAATTGGAATGTATTTAATCTATTTAAATCAACATTTTGTGAAAGGTTATCTAAAACTGCTTGTTGAGCTCCTACTATATCACCAGTTGCTGCTAACTCTCTTGCTTTATTAAAGTTAATAGACTGACCCAACATCGCTGAAGCTTCTAATTCAGCATTTATACTATTTTCAAAGTCTAATAAATTATTTGCTACTGATGCAGCTTGTGTTAGTGATGTACCTAATCTTGCTGCTTCTACCGCCGCTTTTGATAATGAACCAACTGAACCTTGGAAAAATAGAGCCGCCGTTTCTGCATTATCAGCTAAATCTTTTATAACTCTATCTGGTGATACTCCAACTAATTTTGCTGCCTCTGCGGTTTGTTGTACTAAAGCTTGAGATGCTCGTTCAGATAATCCACCTATACTTTGGAATAATAAATTAACTTTAGCTGCTCCATCAGCTGCAACTCCAAAATTTGCTTCTAAAGCAACAATATTTTCTAATACTTCTTTTGAAGGTTGTACAACACCCTCAAAAACATTTGTAAATGATGAAGCCGCTTTTGCTACATCCTCTGCAGAAACACCTAATGCAGCAGTACTAATTGTTACTTCCCTTATGTTACTTGCTAATTGTTCAGTTTGTGAATTTAATAAACCTGTTTCTTGTCTAAATGATTTAGCTGCACTATCTAATTGTGAAAATCCTTTGAACGCTAAACTTAATAAGGCTACTAACGCTACTATTCCTAATGTGACAGGATTGAATAAACCTGCTAATAATGGTTTAAGTGAAGCAGTTGCACTTTTTAATGCTGCCAATGGCCCCATACCATTTCTAACATTTGCTGCAAATGATGTCACAAATAATTGACTCGCATCACTTATACTACTTTTAAGTCCTTCAATTGGACCAGATGCTAAACTTGACAATAATCCACCTACTATTGGAATATTACTTAAACCATCTTGTAATCCATCTAAACTTGATGTTAGTGAATCTCTAAGTTGTTGTGCTGCTCCATCTACTTGATTAATTGCATTTAGTTTTTGATTCTCAGCCGTGAGTGATTTTATTTGTATATCTAATTCTGCTTTTTTACCAGTTCTTAATTTTTTATTTATTCCAAAATATCTTTTGTCAACAGTATTTCTTTGGTCTTGAAGTTTTATAATTCCTTCTAATAAATCTTCTTGAGATTCAATTCCAGAAAGAATACTTTTTATTTCTTTATTTTGTTTAGAGAGAGCACCACTACCTTTTTCAGCTTTACCACTGTTAATATCTATAAGTTTGCCAAGGTCACCTAATAGTGACTGACTTACTTTAAGAGACTCTTCATACTCTTTTTGTATTCTTAATTGTTTCTCGTTTGTTGCCATTTATTACCTTGGTTGTTTAAGACCAGCATATACTAATAAACCTGGTGGTATTTTTATACCATCTTTTTGAGCTTGTTTTATTTGTACTTTTAGTTTATCAGAAGCTTTGTCTAAATCATCTACTGCTTTTTTAAAACCTTTATCTTTTTTTAGTTTTGATTTTAAAAGTCTAGCAAATATACTACCTACAATTCCTTCTGTTTGAAAATACTCTTTGTTAGCTAAAATGTTTTTTTGTTCTTTAGTTAGTTTCATAGTTTTCTCCCTCGTGGATATTATTGTACAAGTATAAATATAAAGTAAAAAAAAAGTGAGGAATTATTTCCTCACTCTTACATTAGGTTTTCTGACATTTGGTGATGATTTCTTCATCGCTTTATCATGTTGTTCCTTTTCTCTTTTCTTTGCTTCAACAAGTTTTTTAAAATGAAATAATCTTATATGAACTGGCATTTTATATACATCCGAAAATGTAAAACCATTTCCATAGTAACACATTTCAAATATCTGATTATGTATTTCAGCTGAGTAGTTATTCGGAAGGGTAAAAAAACCCAATCCCCATAGGGATAGGTATACTCTCCTTCTCTCCGCTTATAGGGTTATCGTATTCAAAAACCATGTCCATATCGGGTTGGAGTTCCAATAAATGATTTCTAAATGCTCTTGTATCTTTTGATAAAAATTTATTATTTATAAAATTTGTAATAGATTTAGTGTCCTCTTTACCATCAACTGATTTAATCATATATCTATATCTCGTGGTAAGTTCTTGGGATAGTCCTCCTTTGTTTAACCTATTCATAGCTTTTACATCAGCATCAATCTTTTTCTCATCACCATGAGTTAAAAGTTTAAATTTTAAAACATTTTTGGTGGTTGGAGTGACAAACTCATATTCATTATTAGATTTTAATTTATTTAAATCAATATCTTTAGTTTGTACTTTTGATAAATCAATAGTCAAATTTTCTTGTTCACCTAAATCATTCGGAACTTGTACCTTATATTCTGGTCCATATCCTAAAATACGAGTTGCTAATACAATCGCGTTTTTATCACCAATCACTATATCATCTATATCAATTGATTTATCAGCTATAATAGATTCAAATAACATATCTAAAACAACACCTTTTTTAATTAAGTTTTGTGAAGCTAAAATTTCTTCTTCTTTAGCCGTCATGTATTTTATTTCTATTTCACCTTTTGATAATGGATGCTCAGTAGGATAACATTTACCCTGTGATGGAAGTGTGATTACTTCCGTTGGAAAGTCATATTTTTTATTTTCTGCCATAATTAACCTTTATTTGTTTGTATATAAATATATAAGTTTTAAAAAATTAGAATTATTTATCATTCATCCAACCTATAAAACAAAACAAGACCCAACCACTTGCTATTGATAATATTACTATGTGTTCAGTCATTTTTTTTGTCTATTGTAAATAAAGTATATATGATTGTGGCTACGATACCATGTAAAAATATTTTAGGTATAGCTAGTTCAAAGGGGATTGTTTGTTGTATTATACCATAAAAGTATAAAAAACACGCAAAAACATTTATACCTATTACAAAATTACCAAAATATTCTTTAACTTTTGTATTCCAATATTTTTTTAGTATTAGGTATATTATTACTACAACCGCAATTTCTGTTATAAATCCACTCATTACTCGAAAAATATAAATATATAAAGTTTAGATTTATAGCATAAAAAAAAGTTCTTACGAAAAGAACTTTTTTATTTTTATGAATTTAACAAAAATTGTATTAGAATTCTAAGATTGCGTAATCATAAGATAGTGTTAATGTGATTTCTGCTGGGTCATTTGATGCCCAATCTAAATCATTAAACGCGGCAGATGTTATGAAAGCTCCTTTTAGAGTCCATTGTTCAATTTTATCACCAACTGGTCCTAACATAAAGAAGTTTACATCTTTCTTATAGAAATCTGCGTATCCATCTCTACCTGTTAAAGATTCGTGTGATGTTCTTACCCACTCCATGACTTGTTGTGCACCACTTGGTACGATTGGGTCATAAAGAGTAATTTCTACATCTTGCCATTCTCCCTTACCTTTTAGTTTTCTCTTAACATTGATATGGTCTAATGTTACAGGTTCAAACTGAATAGTAGGTCTATTGGCTGTTTTTATTAAATATGAGTCTATACCATCGATGTTCATGATGAATCTGTTCTTCATCTTCGGTTCGAAGTTGGTATAAAACATTTCGTTGAATTCTAATACTTCTGCCATTTTTTTATTCTCCTATTACTATTATAAATATATAGTTTTTATTTTTTCATTATGCTGAGAACGAAGCCCCTGTTGGTAGAATGTTGAAATCAATTACTATGAATTCAGCCGTCTTAGTAGGTTGTAAGAAAATTTGACCTGCTAAGATGTTTCTATCAATTACATCAGGAGTGTTGTTAGTTTCATCCATCACCACTTTGAATGCATATAACCCTTGTCTTTGTTGTACACCTTCTAAATATGGTTGTACCGTGTTTATAAATCTATTTCTTGTTTGTGCCGTATTTTGTTCGAATACTAAGAATCTTGAAGTACTAGCTACAAACTTCTTAACTTTAATTAACAATCTTCTAACATTAATTCTATCTAAAGCTGATGCTTTATCTTGTAATGTTTTTTGTCCAAATGCTACGATACCCTCACCTGGGAATGAAGCGATTGGATTAACTTTGTTTTCATAAAGTGTATCTCTTTCAGCGTGTGTCAATCTGTTTAATACTGAAACTGCTCCTACGATTCCACCTCTGTTTAAACCAGCTGGTGCGAACCATTCAGCGGCTAATCTGTCGTTAGCTGCATATATACCTGGCATCAATACTGATGGTGGTACTGCGGTTAGTTTGTTAGTATTTATATCGATTGTTTTAACCCAAGGATAGTAAGAACCAACATAGTTAGAGTCGATTGCATCTGCTTGAGTTGTTGCTTGTGCTATTGTATCGTTGACTGATGTAAGGTCTCCAATGAAGAAAGCATCTTGTCTATCTTCTACCATATCAACAACTTTACCAAACACATATGAGTGTAATCTTCTTACAACACCAGGTGCTGATACTAAGTTAATATCAAAGTCATCTGGGTTAGATACTGCGTTGATTGCTTTTACATAAGCTACCGAACCACTTGCAGTTGATGAAGATAAGTTAAATCCTTGTGAGTTACCAGCTGATATATCTGAACCTAACTTCTTTCTAATTGTAGGTGATACACCATTAAATCCACTTTGGAATCCAACTGTAAATTGTCTTTTAGCGATATCAGTTGCATCAGAACCAGTCATTTCATAAGAAAGGGTTGAATCAAATGCGAATACTGAGTTAGAACCTGTACCTGCGTTTGTAGGAATAGGAGCTAAATAGTTTTTATTGTCAATCTTAACTGTTGTAGTTTCAACATCGATACCAGCGAAGTTTACTTTATTAGATGAAGTATTTGAATCAGAACCACTTCTAAATGTTACTGGTGGTACAATTCTCTCTTCAGGTGAAAGTGAACTTACAACTGCTATTGGGTTAACATACTCAGCGTGTCCAAATGGTGCTGCAGTGATTGGGAACGAACCTTCTTCAACACATTCTACATAGATGAATGAAGAGTAGTTAGCGTAATCACCAGTTTCAGTTTGTTTACCATTTGCATCAATACTTACAACTCTATCACCGATTACTTTCTTAATGTAATTTGGTGAAGCTGGGTCTAAGTTAACATTGTTGAATGTTTCTAATACATTCTTTCTCTTATCAGTATCACTAAATTTTCTAACTGCTACTGAGAATGTTGCGTAATCTGTAGCTGCTGAACTTCCTGCAGGTTTGACATTAAAGATTGAAATCTTATACTCTTGGTTCGTATCAGTACCATGAGCTAATGTATGGAATCTAAATAGATTATGTCTCTCACCTGAGATAAGTTGTGATTTTATATATGGAGTAGTTGCTCTTGTAGTGTCAAAGTTCAATGCTTGGTCAGCTAATGAAAGGAACTCTACTTTAGAACCACTCTCAACAAAGTATCCTGTTGCATCTGTTGCTCCTTGTTCGAAGTAATTGTACACATATGCATTTTTACTTCCGAAAGGTGAGTCACCAAATACATCTGATATGTCACTACCTGATGATGGTACTACTGATGCTGATACTGCGATTCCTAATTCTGAACCACTTATGTTAAATGTAGAAGAAGATAGTTGACAACTAATTGAGTTTGTAGCTGATGGAAAACCAGTTGATTCAGTACCATTCTCGGTAGCAAATAATGTACCAAGTAATTGTCTACCACCTCCACTACCAGATGCGTTACCTGATAATGAACCCGATACGACAATACCTACTGGGTCAACATGAGTATATCCACCGACATGACCAACTCTTACTATAGTTACTGTGCCAGCTTCTCTTAAATAATTTTGTACGGTATATCCTGTATAGTATGTTCCATCAGGCACACCGAAGATTTCTTCAAATTCTGATTGGGTATTTACGATTGTTGGAACGAATGCTGGTCCTTTCTTAAAAGGTCCAATCACTGCTGCTCCGATTTCTCCTATTCCTTGTGAAATAAAGGATAAATCGTTCTCTCTTGTAAATACACCAGGTGATACGATTTTTTCTGCCATTTTTTATTCTCCTTTAGTGATAATGTAATATTATACACATATAAGTATTAATTTATTTTTCAAAAACCTATTTTTCTTCTGTAGAAGATGGAATAAATTCACCAGTTGAAGGCTCTATACTACCATCTCCATACTTTTCTTGAAGAGTTTGATAAAAGTCATTTTCTTTTTTTACCAAATCATCGTGTTGATTTTCAAGTTTTTCTTCATCATCTTCTATTTGATTAAGAACATTTCTTCTTCTAATTGCTATTCTACCCAAATCAAAGAAAATTTGTGAAGCTTCATTTCTAATCGAGTCAATTGTTTCTAACTCTTCTTTTGTCAATTTTTGTTTACCTTTTGCCATTTTTGTAATATTTTAATGTAACATTATTTTTATATATATAAATATATACTTTTTTCGAAAACGAAAAATATTTCTTCTATATTGTCACTTCTAAACCAGAAGTGTAAGTTCCAAGTAAACCTGCTCCTCTTGCCCTAACTCTAAAATAATATGTACCAGATGAAATTATTGAACCATGTAAAGCTGCCATTTCATTAATGTTAACATTAGTTTTATTCCATTCAGTAACATTTAAGTCACTTAAAGGTGAACTAAAGTCAGAATTATTATCAAATTGCCAATCATATGCAGTAATTGTACCACCAAATGTTGGAGCAACCCATGAAAATGTCTCCGTACCAGAATTAAACGCTAAACTCGTTGGTGCACCAGGATTAGATAAATCAGTATGAGAGTTACCACCTTTGTTGTGTGTGACATACCCATTTACTAAATATGTATCTTGTTCCTCAACATCAATTGATACTATCTCAACATCACTTGTTTCTATTTCAATTGAAGTAATTGGTACTTCTACTAATGAACCACTTTCTGATTTAAGTAATTTATCATTAGTTGTAAGTGCCATTAATTCTCTAAATCTATAATCAGAAGTAAGACTTGCTGATATTAACATAGGGTGTTCTGATGTACCCTTAATTTCTCCATTATTTATATTATATATTTTATTTGAAAAAGAAAAAGTAATATTTTTTACTGTCACATCTTTTGGTGTTTCAACTAAACTACTTGTATACCAATCAAGAAATGTTGCATCAGAGTGTTCATCTAATGAATCAAATGCATATCCTTTTAAAACATCTCCTTCAGATAAATCACCTACTTCAACAATACTTCCATCACTTTTTATTACTGGTGAATCTGATGTTAGACATAATGCAGCTGCGTTACTATCATACGAATCAACTGAATAAACTGTTTTAGTTCTTGCTGAATTATAATTTGTAGCATGGTCGTTAAATCCATCTTCAAATACAACACTTAAAGTATGTGCAGTTGCTCCGACAAGAACACCAGAGTTTGCCATGTCACCTGCATTAATTATTAATGAACCACTACCAGCAAGAGCTTGTGAGTATGATGCTGAAGTAAATAATGATGTTCCTCCACCATTTTTTGTTACTGACCAATCAAAATTTCTTTTTAAATTTTTAATTTTATCAAATCTACCACCTTCTTCAGTAAATCCAAGTGTATAGTTTTCAGATGTATTTTCTACTACATAAGTAAAACCACTTAGTGAACCAACTGCATCAATAGCGAAAGCTGACATTGAAATAGGTGTACTTGTTCCACCAGCAATTGTACCTAATGCTTTAGTACTATTATCTGTAGCGGTTGCTAAATTATTAAGTGATAAAGTATTTCCTGATGATAGTGTTGCCATAAAATCTCCTATATGTTATAAATATCTAATAGTGAATCAATCCACAATTGTTTGTTTGAATAATTGTCAATCATATAGTTTTTTATCTTTTTAAACCAATAATTTTTTGTTTCGTAGGTATCATTACATACCTTATTATAAATATCTATAAATTCTTTTTTAGATGAAACACGATATGGATACTCAAAATCTTTACACCAAGTTGAATGTAAAATAGGTAATTTTCCTCTATCTACTGCTTCAAAAATTCCATATCCAAAAGGTTCTGATGTAAATGCTGAATGAGATATTCCCCAATCCATATCATAAAACTTGTCCTTAAAGTTACCATAATAATGATAAATCTTTGCTTTATCATAATTTAGTCCAACTCCATTTTTCCAAAACAAATTAAACTCAAATGAATTTGTAAAAATAAAACAATCTAAGTTTTCTAAATAATGTGGATTTTTTCTACCTTCACATCTTGAAGCAAATCCTATTGTATTTGATTTACTTAAAGGTAAATTATGTTTAAACTCATAGTAGTTGTTAATAACTTTGTTTTTTATTAAAATATCAAATAAACCTATCCATATAGAATGAGTAGCCCATTCGTTAACATCTTTTTCCCATTTTGAATCCAACCAAGGATGCCATCCAATACCTGCATCAGAACCTACTTGTGATTTTAAAATATGGTCAACTGAGTTATGTAAGACATTAGAATGAATTTTATCTTTATTATTTACTATAGCTTTCATTGGAGTATAGTGTCCATGTAATATATTTATTCTTCTTGCTTCATTACATATCTTTTCAAATTCACCAACATTATCACCTTGCCAATGAGTTTCTATTGGAAATTCGAAATCTTCAAATCCTTTTGGTTTTGTTCTATGTATAAGTAAAACTGGTCTTACCTTTAGATGTGGTACAACATTTTTTAAAAAATCATTTACCCACAAATCAGTTCCAGCGTTGACCCAAGGACCACCACCAGTTGTGTAATAAACATCGTACATTTATTTGATTTTTGATTCTAACTCTTCTACTCTCTTGATAAGTTCTTTATTTGATTCTATAAGTAGGGCTACTATCTTTTCGTATTTTACGGCTTTATATCCGTTATCTCTTGTTTCTACAATCTCTGGTAAAACTTTTTCTACCTCTTGTGCAATTACACCGATATCTTTTTTACCTTTGAATACTTCGTGATTATCATTCCATACGAATGTGTTACCACTTAGTAATTTAATTTTTTCATTTGGATTCTCAATTGGTGTGATTAAATCCTTATATCTCTCATCTGAAGAAGCGTATGCTACAACATCTTCACCAACATTAAGTGTTTTTGCGATACCAACACCACCAGTTACTATTAATGCACCAGCTGTTTTGGAAGTTGATTGAGTTGAATCGGATATATTTACGGCAGATGAGAATGTTTTAGCTCCAGTTAGTGTTTGTGTGGTATCTAAGTGTACAGTATTAGCTGATAAATAATCATCGTGTATTACTGTACCATTCCAAGTACCCGTAGTAATTGTACCTAAAGTATCAACATTGGTTGAACCTTGATAACCATCTTTCAACCCATCGGGTGTCACTGCTCTTGCAGTATCAGTACCAGTTGTAGTTTCAGCAGTAGTTGCGAGTTCTACTATACCTTTGTTTGATGTTGAAGCATCTTCACCAGATATTTCTCCACTACTTATATCAATCCCTTCACCAGCTGAGAATTTACCCCTTACATCAGATGTACTTAATTGAGTGTTTGTATCAGTAGATGCTATTGTTACCGCTCCACCAGATTCAGTAATTGTTACATTTGAACCTGCAGTAAATGCTAAAGTTTCTGAACCACCTAATGTATTTCCACCAGCGGTTACAGTTCTAAATGTGTTTGTATCAGGTGTGGTTACTGAACCTCCTAAAGAAATTGCAGAACCATTAATTGTAATTGAACTATTTTCCAATTCAGCATTTGCAACTCCACCATCTTTTATTGTTACTGCTCCACTTGAAACAGAGAAGTTATCTGAACTAAATGAAGCTATACCTTTATTTGAAGTACTTGCATCTTCTCCACTAATTTCTCCACTACTTATATCGATACCTTCACCAGCTGAAAATTTACTTCTAACATCAGAAGTTGATAACTGAGTATTAGTGTCCGTGGAAGCTATCGTTACTGCTCCACCAGATTCGGTAATTGTTACATTAGAACCAGCGGTAAATGCCAAAGTTTCTGAACCTCCTAATGTGTTACCACCTGCGGTAACTGTTCTAAATGTATTTGTATTTGTATCTGTTGATGATATCGTTACTGTACCACCACTTTCTGATATAGATACATTACTACCAGCACTAAATGCTAATGTTTCTCCATTAGCTAAAGTATTACCACCAGCAGTAACAGTTCTTGGAGCAGTCAAATAAGAACCTGTAGCTGCGTTTAATGATGTGTTCTTTACTTCATTATCCAAATAATCTTTATCAATTACACTTCCATTCCAAGTACCAGTTCCAATAGTTCCTAATGTGGTTACATTAGTTGAACCTTGGTAACCATCTTTTAGTCCATCAGGTGTAACTGCTCTTGCAGTATCTGTACCTGTTGTTGTCTCAGCAGTAGTTGCCAATTCTACAATACCTTTATTGGTAGTGGAAGCATCTTCACCACTAATTTCACCAGATGAAATATCTATACCTTCACCAGCTGAAAACTTTCCTCTAACATCGGATGTACTTAATTGAGTGTTTGTATCAGTAGATGCTATAGTAACTGCTCCACCAGATTCAGTTATTGTTACATTTGAGCCTGCAGTAAATGCTAATGTTTCTCCATTAGCTAAAGTATTACCTCCAGCAGTTATAGTTCTTGGTGCCGTTAAGTATGAACCAGTAGCTGAGTTTAGTGATGTATTTAATACTTCATCATCTAAATATGATTTATCTATTACTGAACCATTCCAAGTACCAGTTGCGATTGTACCTAATGTTGTTACATTTGTACTTCCTTGATAACCATCTTTAAGACCATCTGGTGTTACTGCTCTTGTAGAATCAGTACCAGTTGTGGTTTCTGCAGTTGTTGCTAATTCAACAATTCCTTTATTACTTGCAGTAGCATCTTCACCTGAGATTTCACCACTACTTATATCAATACCTTCACCAGCACTAATTGCACCTCTTGCTCTTGCATTTGTGAAATATAGATTACTCGAACCTTCGGATAAATCATCAGTATCACCTCCACCAATTATAGCTACTTTTTGTGCAGTTGATGTTGTTAATGTACCACCACTAACATTTAAAGTTTTACCTGAACCTACTGTTATATCTGAAGTTGCTATAGTTGCTCCATCAATTGTACCACCATCGATATCAGGTGAATTTACATCAGGACTTGTTAAAGTTTTATTTGTTAAGGTTTGTGTTGCGGTTGCTAATACAACATCATCTTCACTACCTTTTGGACCTGCAGTCCATTTATCATCTCCAGTATTCCAAATTAATGAACCAGTTGTAGTTGTTGAAGCTTCAGCATCTCTTACATAGATACCACCATCGTTAGTACCACTACCATTTAATTCTATTATATTATCACCAATTTGTAATGTGGTTGAATCTATAAATGTTCTTGTTCCTTCAACACTTAAATTACCAGGTATACTGACTGTATCGTTAGAATCTCCTAAAGTTAAAGTTCCTAAGTTACCATTTAAAGCTCCTTTTACTGTTGTTGCGGTTACTACTTGAGATGAACCACTAACAACACCAGTTCCACCGAATAAAGTTTCATCGGTTATACTTCCTCCTAATGATACTGAAGTACCACTAATAGTAATTCCATCATTTACAAGTTCATCGTTTGCAACTCCACCATCTTTAATTGTAACTACTCCACTTGAAACAGAGAAGTTATCCGAACTAAAAGAAGCGATACCTTTATTTGAAGTACTTGCATCTTCACCACTAATCTCACCAGATGATATATCAATTCCTTCACCTGCTGAGAATTTACTCCTTACATCAGAAGTTGATAATTGGGTGTTAGTATCAGTAGATGATATTGTTACTGCTCCACCAGATTCAGATATAGAAACATTTGAACCTGCGGTGAAAGCTAATGTTTCACCACTTGCTAAAGTATTACCACCGGCAGTAACAGTTCTAACTGCGGTAATATACGAACCAGTTGCTGCGTTTAGTGATGTATTTTTATACTCATCATCTACATTTAAAGTTCTTGTAGAGGCAATTGTACCTCCTCCATTAAGTCCTGTACCAGCAGTTATAGAAACTGAAGAGTGGTCTATATGTTCATTTGCTACAAATCCACTTAAATTATCATGTACTATTTCTGAATCAGTTGTTGATAAAGTATCACCAGTCAAGGTAATACCAGTTCCACCAGTTAAGTTAGTATCATCTGAAATATCAACTGTAGTTAAATATGAACTTGTTGCTGCGTTTAATGATGTGTTAGCATTTGATGCGGTGAATGAATTTAATGATGTATTCTTATAATCATCATCTACATTTAAAGTTCTTGTTGAAGCTATTGTACCACCACCATTCAAACCAGTACCAGCTGTGATTGATACACTCGAGTGGTCAATGTGTTCATTTGCTACGAATCCACTTAAATTATCGTGAACAATAGCACTATCATCAGTAGATATTGTAGCCGTACCTGAACCATCGAATGAAAAATCAGATATACCAGTACCATCAGTAAGTGCGTTTGTAGTTGTACCAATTGTTGTAGATGTGAATGCGTTTGAACCTAATTCTCTTGTTCCAACAACACCACTACCATTAATCATCAATGAAGTTGCTTCTGAAGCTTGGTTGGCAACAGTAGTTATATTTAATGAACCAGAAATACTTGTTGTAGAAGATGCACCATTTCCTAAATCTACATTTACATAATCACTTGTAGGGTGTCCTTCTATTCTTATACCAGTTCTATTTGTTGCTGTTGTACCATCACTACTAACTACTTGTAATTCCATTCTACCAGCTTCATCGGTAGAAGTTACATTTGATATATTTACTGTAATAGTTCCGTACTGAGTAAGATTACCGGCACTATCATCACTTAAAAACAAAAGTGAACCTACACTATCATCAGTAGCTGGACTTGCACCATCTTTAAAAAAACGAATTTTTGGTCCATTTACACCAGCATGTGTAGTTTTCAAATCAAAGATTGGTGCACCATCAGTAGGTGATACTAATTCTATTGAACCTGTAGTTGTAGAATTTGTAGTTACTATATGTTCAATGGTAGCAGAACCATCGTTCTTTTCAAAGAATATTCTACCATCGTATGTGTTTATTGCTATTTCACCTAAGGCAAGTTGTGAAGTAGTAGGTACTTTACCTTCGGTTGCTGAACGCCTTAATTTTATTGTTTGTGCCATATCTAACTAAAATTCTATTTAGATTTTAGTTCCTCTATTTCTTTTTTCAACTCTTTTATTGATTCAATCAGTAAAGGAACAATCTTGTCATATTTTACTGCTAAGTAACCACTATCTCTCGTATCTACGAGTTCAGGCATCACTTTTTGGATTTCCTGTGCGATTACTCCATAATCTTTACCATTATAAATATCTTGTTTTTCACTATTCCAATCAAAAGTGTTACCACTAATCTTAGAAATTATATCTAATGGGTTTTCAATTGGTTTAATATTATCTTTTAATCTTTCATCTGATGAAGCAAATGCTACTACATCTCCACCTGCATTTATTGTGGTTAAAACACCTAAACCACCACTAACAATTAATGTACCTGTAGTTTTAGAAGTTGAGTCAGTTCCTTTTCCTACGAATAATGAACCAGATACTCTTACATCTTGTCCAAATGTACTACCTTGACCATCAGTCGATGTATGAATATTTGCTGCTCCAATACCTCCAACTACGATTAAATCAGCACCAGTATTATGTGATGTTGCTAAACCAGAACTACCCATAGTTAAGTTTTCGCCAGATGATTCTATCGAACCTAATGCAATTTGAGCTGAAGATGATACAACTCCATCACCTAATTTTCGTAAGAATGAACCAGTTATTGAACTTGAATCAAAATTAAATGTTATTGATTCATTACCAGCTTGATTAGTAGTAAAGTCTCCACCACCAGTTAAACCAGTACCAGCAGTTAGTGTGATTGTTGCATCATTAGCTCCTCCACCTGCGGCTGATGAACTTATAAAGTATCCATCACTACTTGAATTTATTGTTACATTTGTACCAGGTAGTAAAGAACCACTTAATACATCAGTTCCACCGAAGAAGGCTTGAGTTGATACAGAATCACCTAATTGTATAGTCGAGCCATTAAATGTAAAACTCGGAGTTTCTAATTGAGTAACTGTAATGTCTCCACTTCCGATTTGTGCTGAACCAGACATAGTTCCACTTGGTAAAATTGCTTGAACATTACCAGTTGTTACTGTACCTACAGTTGTAATTGCTGATTGTAAGAAGTGTTCACCGGCTACAAAGTTTGTTGTCGCATCGTGGTCAATTTGTGATGAACCACTAATAGTTCCTCCACTACCTCCACCAGCTGAAGCTTCAATTGTTAAAGTATCACTACCTGATGTTATTGTTACATTGTTACCAGGTACTAATTTACCAACTAAATATCCTGGTTTTGAAGTTATATCTGAGAAAGCTACCGAACCTGATGAAGTAAGGTATGAACCTGTAGCTGCGTTTAATGATGTTAATCTTTTATCTACACCTTCTGTAAAATGTGATGAACCAGTATCTAATGTTAAACTTCTACTAACATTTATTGTTCCACCACCACTTAAACCTTGTCCACTACCAACTGTGATTGTTGAGTGGTCAATGTGTTCATTTGCAACAAAGTTTGTTGTTGCATCGTGGTCTATTTGAGATGAACCACTTATTACTCCACCAATTAAATCAGCAGTTATATTTCCATCTGTAATTGTAAAGTTTACTCTATCCGAATCAGTCGATGCTGAAACTATATCATTATTAATTCCACTTAATTCACTGTAATTTACTTGAGATGAACCACTAACTACTCCATTAGTTGAACCAATCGAACCAATGACTCTACCAAATGAACCAGTTGCACTAACAGAAACATCACCAGTAATTCCTAAAGTTGAACCATTAAATGTTAGATTAGCGGAATCTTCTATTTCTCCTCCACCACCAACGATAACAACTCTATCGTTTGTCAAATCAGTTACAGTAAGAGATGCTATACTTGCATCATCTGATATTTTTAAATCAGCGAATGAACCTGATGCTGAACCACTAAGGTGTGATGTTATTTCTTGTGTGCCAGTTATTCTTAATATCGAACCATCAAATGTTAAGTTTGCTGATGAATCTACTCCATGTGTACCTGTAAATGTTGTTATTTGGTTGTTTGTACCACTACCACTTAGTATAGAGTCACCATTTTCTAATAATATTTTATGTTCTAAATCTTTTTGACCTGCAATCCAATTGTCATTTGTAGAATCCCAAAGTAATGAACCAGAGGTTGCAGTACCATCAGCATCACCTACATATAAACCACCATTACCACTAGCACCTAAATAATTTAATTCTATAATTCTATCACCGATTGTTACATTCGATGAAGAAACATATGTTGTCGTTCCATTAACTGTAAAGTTTCCAGTTACAGTTAGGTTATCGTTTATTGTTGTTTCCGAAGTTGTATGTCCAATAGAAATTGGTACACCAGAAGTTGCAGTACCTACATTAATTCCAGTTGTAGAATCTAAAGTAATATTTCCACTAGCATCTAAATCAAATGTTGTAGAATCAACATCAATTGGTACATCTTGAGCAGTTCCAATAAACATACCCGTACCAGCATCTACTCTAATATTACCACCAGCATCAATATCAATATTACTAGCACCACTACCACTAATTGTAATATGACTACTTGCATCTATATCTAAGGTAGTAGAATCAATATCAATTGGTTTATCAGTTGTAGTACCTATGTTTATACCAGTTTCGGAATCTATACTTAATGTGCCTGAGGAAGAGATAGCGGTTGTACTTTCACCATTTATTGTGATAGCTCCACTACTATCAATATCCAAAGTAGTTGAATCAATATCGATTGGTTTATCTTTATCAGTACCGATAGAAATCGATGTATCTGAATCTAATGTTAATGCACCAGCAGCGTTTACATCAAATACACCACTACCACTAATAGTGATTGCACCACTTGCATCTATATCTAAAGTTGATGAATCTACATCGATTGGTGTGTCTGCTGCAACTCCAATATCTATTCCTTGTGCCCCATCAATAGTAACTTTACCACTATTTGAAGCATCTATGTCAACACCAGTATGTCCATCTAATGTTAAACTACCAGCTTCTGAATTTATTTCTATACCTCCGACTGAAGTATTAATATTTGTTGCTCCATCTACATCAATAGATAAAGTTGAAGTACCATCTATCGTTATTGCTCCACTTGCATCTATATCTAAAGTAGAAGAGTCTATGTCTATTGGCTTGTCAGTAGTTGTACCGATGTTTATTCCTGTTTCAGAATCTATACTTAAAGCGCCTGATGAAGAAATAGCAGTTGTACTTTCCCCATTAATTGTAATTGCACCACTTGCATCTACATCTAAAGTCGATGAATCGATATCAATTGCTACATCTGATTCTACACCTATATCAATACCACTACTACCATCAATTGTAATTTTACCTCCATCAGCATCGATGTCAATTGCACCAGCTGATTGTAAAGTCATATTACCACTTGTAGTATTATTTATTGTAAGATTACCACTATCAATTGTAAAGTTTGAGTTACCAACACCATCCAATGAAATAGTTGATGTTGAGTCTACAGTTACTGCTCCACTTGAGTCAATGTCTAATGTAGTCGAATCGATATCTATAGGGGCATCTGAATTTGTACCTATACCAATTGAAGTTGGGGAATCTATTTTTAAAGCACCTGATGAAGAAACTGATAAAGTTCCTTGTCCATCAAATGTAGTATTACCTGCGACATCTATATCTAAGTAACTTCCAACATCTAAATGTGTGAATGTACCAGATGAAGCTGAAATATATGTATCTGAATGTAAATCGATTGGTCCACCTTGAATATCTAATGCTCCACTTTGGTATAGAGACCTCCATCTTTGTGAATCTGAACCTAAATCAAATTTAGCGGTATCATTAGGTATTATTGAAGAACTGATGTCTGCTTTGAAAACAACATTATCATCCGATGCATCACCGAAGTCTAATCCACTACCTCCCATAGTAATGTTACCTCTGATTGTAGCGTTTCCATCTAATAATAAATTAGATGCACTTACATCACTTGTTACTATGAATGAACCCGTATTAATAGAATCCATTGTAGCTACCCTATAATCGACTCTACCTGCAGTTATTTGAGGTGATACCTCTGTATTTGCGTATGTACTAACCCCACCACTTATTATCAAAGTGTTGGCATCAGTAAAGAAAATTGGTTCTGCGTATGCTAAAGAGCCGGTTTCGGTATAATTACCTTGTTTGAATATCAGTACTGCCATTTATTTAAAACCCCTATAAGTGTTATAGTAATAAATATATAGAATATAAATTAACCAAAAAAAATCCCCAATCTTTCGAAAGGGGATTCTTTATTATTATCATTTTACTGATTAAAACTCACCACCATCTAAGGTTAATGTTAGAGATGATATGTCTGTTGATGATACTAATTGTTTAGAACCATTAGTAACAACTAACTGAGAAGCAGTCAATCCACTAACTATTACATTGTTTGAAATTGTTAATGTTGTACCACTTTCAGATAAAATCGAATCAGCGATTACACCAGCTGAACTAAATTTAGTAATTTTATCTCCAGTACCAGTACCAACTACTACTCTTGCTTCTGAACCTAATGCTCCAGCAATCCAGTAATCTTCACTCGCATCCCATAGTAATGAACCTGATGTACCAGTTGAGACTGCATCTTTTACTAAGATACCAGCATCAGCCGCAGTACCAGCATAGTTCAGTTCTAATATATTATCACCAATGTTAAGATTAGATGATGAAATATATGTTGTTGTACCATTTACAGTTAAGTCACCAGCAACTGTTACTCCACCAGTAAATGTAGCTACATCATCTGATTGATTACCAATTGTAAAGTTACCACCCAAGTCAGAGTTTAATGCCGTTGCTATTTCTGCACCTGTTTGGTCTGCAGTTGCTCCATCTTCTACATTAATAATTGTTCTAACTTGTGCCGCAGTNAACGCTTGAGGTGCACCTGTACCTNCACCATTCGCTCTACCTTGTATTCTATCAGCGGCCATATCAGCTTGTTTTGCTAATGTAGTACCACCATCTTTTAGTCTTACTGTATCTGAGTTAATTTCAATTGTTGAATCATCTACATTAACTGCTAAGGTTGCATCACCTGATGTTGAACCACCAGTAAGACCATCACCAGCGACTACAGATGTAATATCACCTGCAACCCCTACTAATTGATTTGAAGATACTGATAAGTTAGCACCTGCAATAGCAGTTAAGAAATCACCAATTGATTCTCTTTTAACACCACTATCAGTAGCATCAAAGAATACAAGTGAATCTGCACCTTCTGCAATAGCCGTATCTGATATTCCAGCTGCGGTTAAGTATGAACCAGTTGCTGAGTTAAGAGATGTGTTAGCGTTACTTGCAGTGAATGAGTTTAATGATGTATTCAAAATAGAATCACCAGCTTTAAGTCCATCACTACTTAATGATAGTGTAGAACCATCTAAATCAACAGATAAAGTTGAACCTCCACCACCAGCAATACCATTACCTTGTGATGCTAATCTTAGATTTTCTGAACCATCAGCTTCTAAGCCAGTTCCTGCAAAATCAGATACATCAATATCGAATGTAATACTTGAGTTTCCACTTGCGTTTGTGGTAAATGAACCACCTGTTTTTAATCCATCACCTGCAGTTAATGTAATAGTCGAGTCGTTTATACCCGCTAATGCAGAAACTTGAGTAGATGATGATACAATACCTGAACCTAATAAATCTAATGAATTAGTTGTAAAGGTAACATTTGTGTTTCCACCATGTCCAAGAATAAATAATTTCTTGTCATCGGTGTCATAGTACGGAATACCATCGACTGAGTGGTCAAATGAACCACCAGTTACATCGATAGCTGCCGAACCTGTTAAAATTTTGTTGGAAGGAGTTAATACATTTCCTTCAACTCCAACAAATAGTAAACCCTCTTGGTGTACTGATAGGTCAGAGCCCGAAGCGATGATTAACTCACCATTAATCGGGGTGATACTAGCTATACTCTCGAGTTTACCTCTTCTATGTTTAATAGTTTGAGCCATAATTTTTTATTTCCTTTTTTAATAATTAAATCGTAACATTTTTAAAGAGTATATACCCCGATTAAAACTCTATATAGAGCCTATATTTTATTATAAATATAACTAAAATTCAGAACCATCCAATTCGGTCGCCTGAACTCCACCTTGGAAGTGTGTTGAACCAGTATCTAAACCAATATTACCACTTCCTGTTGTCAATCCTAAACCAGCTAATGAACCACTATCTACACTAATCACTGCTTCACCACTCGTAGAACCTCCTAACATACCACTACCAGCCGTAACTGCAGTGATATCACCACTACCTCCACCTCCTCCGCCAGAACCAGTCAAAGCTGATAAATCTACTGACATTGATATTTGGTCTGAACCACTAAGTTCTTGTCCAAATAAGGTAAGTGTTTTTACACCATCAAAAGATGCCGATACAAATGAACCAGTAATATAACTAAATGGTTTAAATGATACTGTATCTTCAAATGTAGTTTCATAATCTGCTGGTGTAACTGTAGCTTGAAATAGTGAACCACTATCTTGAACCCACAGTATTTGTTTATCTGAAAAATAATTTACAGATGTTGAATTCATTACAGATGCCGATACATAAGTCTTAAACGCACCTTTGATTCTCTGAACATCTGCTAATACGATATTCGAACCAGTTGCTGCGTTTGTTAATTGAACTCTTGAACTAAATGATGGCATCTTATCTTTTCCTTTTTATATATAAATATTAACTTGGTAGTGAACCTGAACTTGCTATTATTCTAAGTAATACTGAACTAGCTGCGTTATGTCCTTTTCTACCTATTACAAAATGTTTATCATAACCATTTATTGAACCAGATGTATCTAATGTATGGATTATGGAGTTTTCAGCTCCCCAACCACTTCCATCTGCGTTTATAGCCATAACATACTCACCAGCGGTACTTCCACCGAATGAATCAGTCATCGATGTTGGTACTCCAATCATATCTGAACCTGATGGTGCTATAACTATGTATTGATTTGCTCCTCCACCCATCGAGAATGTACTAGCACTTAATATTGTATCTAAGTTTGAACCACTTAATATTGCTACTCTTGTAGCTGTTGCTCCACCTGCTAAACTTAATGATGCGTCTCCTAATGATGAACTAATCAATCTCATTGGTGAAGTATCATTTGCAGTAAATGCAGTTACCTCTGGTGGTGTTGCTCCATTAGTTGTACTTATTCCCATTACTGCTGAATAATTTGAACTTAGTCCACTATCTGAACCATAATCTGAACGATAAACATAAACTTTACCATAATCTGGTGATTCAGTTATAGTAAAACTTCTATCACTATAAGTTTGTGATTTACCAAATTGGTCCGTAATTGTTACACTATAAAAATATTGTCTCGCAGTAGCGTTTCCTGTCAAGTGTAATCCGATAGATGATGAATTAGCGTTTGAATAAATTAATTCTACATCTGAACCACTTAATGATGCACTAAATGGAGTATCAGATTCATCATCACTTACACTCATACTTACCATACAAACACCATTTAATGCTAAATCAGTTTCAAACTTAGCTGATTGGTCAGTAAACGATATACTTGGAGCTTGATTAGCAGCTACACTTGCCGTAAATGGAGTTTCAGTCGTTGTACCGAATGTATTTGTTGCTATTGAACTTCCACTTAGTAAAGCTCCACTTGATGTTGTAGAACCACTTAAATTAGTTTTTATGGACAATCTACCATTTGAAGAGTTTATATCAAATACTCCACTACCACTATTTAAAGTCCAAGTTACTGTTTGATTTGCAGAAAATGCTGCTATCGTACCACTTCTACCATTTGAATTCACATAAACACTTGCTCCACTAACTGCTGATTCAATAACATATGGAGTAGACCAGTTATCACTAACAGTTGGAGGTGTATCATCTGAAATTGGAATCGTAATAATTGCTTCGTTAGATGCTGTATTGTATGAATCTCTAATTCTTACTGTATATTGATATTCATTGATTAAATCAGAATTTATATATACACCATTTTTTCTTGTTACTTGACCAGTACCACTACATTGGAATGCGTTATTTGTTGGGTCACTTTGAGATGTACCACCATATGATGCACTTGAAACATTTGCATCATCTAATTCTAATTTATATAATGTGAAATCACTAAATGTTATTGTATCTCCTTCATTATCTGTAGCTGATATTGTTGCTACTACTGCTCCATTTGAACTATTTTCACTAAT
>FUFK010049175.1_pt1 | contig 47421 bp, 49 predicted proteins | sample 1021851 | NCBI WGS metagenome assembly FUFK01 (sample SAMEA51879418, study PRJEB19060) | metagenome
ATGCAGTGAAAGATGGCGGCGCCTTTACCGCGGTTCGTGGTTACGAAGGCACATCACAACGAAATATAAACTTCACTCAGACATGGGTTAGAAGTTATGATGGACATTTTGCAAAGCTATCTTCCTTAGTTAAGCTTGTTGAGGATAATAAGCTAACANTGCGGGTTGGGGACGTCTTTCGTCCCGAAGATGCGCCAGTCGCTCATAGGCGCCTTGAAGCTGGAGGAACACGAGGAAGATTGGTGTTAAAATTCTNACGAATTAAGTCTAATTGACTTTATATTTTTATTTCATTAACTCTAAGCTCCACCAGACGACGTGCGGAATGCATAAAATTATAACCATCCTAGGCAAAGAGATATAAGTAGGTTAAATAAATACTGAGATTTCGAAATGAAAATTTCGGACGGACTTTTTTTTATGAAGTGGAGTAACAGATGAAAACTGCCAAGGATTATCTTGATGAAGCGAATGCGGTTGTCAAAAAAATCGATTTTGATGCCGCGCTTCAAAAACACAACTCAAAATCAGCTGTATTCATCGATGTCAGAGATAGCGGTGACATTGCAAAGACAGGCACGATAACTGATGCCTTAAAGATACAGCGTGGTCTTATTGAATTTGTCGCTGATGAAGCAACAAAACTTTATAACGACGCCTTGAAAAAGGACTCAGAAATCATTTTGGTCTGCGGCGCGGGNGGCCAAGCGGCTTTAACTGGCAAAACNCTCATCGATATGGGTTACACNAATGTATCGAATGTGGGAGCAATTGGTGATTGGGAAAAAAATGGNGGNCCNATGAGTAAATAGTTTCTGGTTACGATTGGANCATAACAACGCCTGNACTTCCACTNTANNTATTGCGCNANATAGTTGCTNTTTTGATATACAGANACTCTGCTCAAGTAACTAAAATCGCATAATTGCCNTAGTAAAGATTAAAAAGTCTCAGCTTTNCAGANAGCTGNTGCACAGTTCAGGTGTGGTTCCATTTAATCTTTACAAGACAGTGGGGCAACGAGATGACAAAGGATGCTTAGACAAATCCCTCCGATCCGTGTTTTCGTACTTTGGCTCATAGTTCTTTTTGGAGTTACATTCTTTTCTGATAACGTTTTTTACAGATCGCAAAAAAATTCTTTAGACACCATCCCAAATGAGCTTATTGAGAAAAAAACTCACGAAACGCAACAGGCGAAGCTAGAACCTGATCCAGTTACCCCTAAGGTCATCGAAAAGCCTAAGAATATAACAAAGCATGTTCGTGTAAAAAAAGGCGATACACTAATGAAGGTCCTTACCTCCAATGGTGTAGACAAGAAACAGGCAGCAAACTTAATAGCAGCACTTAAAACAATCTATGATCTACGATCTTTGCCAATCGACCATCAGCTAAGCATTTATTTTTCCACTGATTCCTACAATGCTAATAATAAGCATAACAAAGTTCAAAGCTTCTCATTTCTCAAGAATTATAAAGAGCAAATTTTTGCTTCTCGGGATGCTGCCGGCAACTTCAAATCAGAAATAAAAATTCGGTCATTAAAGACCAAAGACGTTTACATCGAGGGCCTAATTTCTTCAAGCTTATATGAGGCCGCGTTAAGTCAGCGAATGCCATTAAAACTACTGATGGAACTTATCAGAATCTATAGCTTCGATGTTGACTTTCAGAGAGAAATTCAAAGAGGAGACTCTTTTTCTATACTTTTCAAGCAGCATTGGAATGCCGACGGTGAAATCGTACATAACGACACCATCGAATGGGCCAAACTCACACTTAGTGGAAAACCTTTAGAATATGCAAAATATACGTCCCCCAAAAGTAACCATACAGATTATTATAATCGAGAGGGGAAAAGTGTGAAAAAAACGCTCATGCGGACCCCAGTCGATGGGGCTCGACTAAGTTCGCGTTATGGAAAAAGAAAGCACCCTATTCTAGGTTTTACAAAAATGCACCGTGGTGTGGACTTTGCTGCGCCAAAAGGAACACCCATAATGGCGGCTGGCGACGGAGTTATTGAGGCAGTAGGGCGAAAAGGTAACTACGGCAAGTATATCCGTATTCGACACAACTCTACCTATAAAACCGCATACGGGCACCTCTCCAGATATAAAAGGGGGCTGAAAAAAGGAAAAAGAGTAAAACAGGGAAGTATAATAGGTTATGTTGGATCAACCGGTCGTTCCACTGGGCCCCACCTGCATTACGAAGTTATAAAGAATGGAAAGAAGACGAATCCGCTCAGTGTTCGATTACCCGCAGGAGACGCTCTTAAGGATAACGAATTTAGGATTTTTTTGAACCAATTAACATCGATTGACCGCAGAATCCAAAAAGCGCTAGTAGATTAACCAGGAACATTAGGAACGTTTAACTTTAGCGACTACCTAGTCATATTTTAATTCAGATACTCTTACTTGTCGTATTTATACCATCCTCTACCAACTTTTCGGCCAGCCCTCCCGGCTGCTACAACCTGCTTTAATATTGGCCGCGGATGAAATCTATCTCCATACGCATCCTCTAATATTTTTCCAACTTGGAGATTTAAGGTGTTGCTTGTTAAGTCCATGAGTTCAAACGGGCCCACGGGGTGCCCTAACCCAAGCTTACAGCCTACATCAATGTCTTCAGGGGTGCAGGCACCCTCTTCTACTAATCGTAGAGCTTCGTTCCATAGGGCAAATAACATTCTATTCACTGCAAAGCCGACGACATCTTTAACTTGAATAGGTACTTTACCTGCGTCCCTGCATGCCTGTGTCGCTACTTCAAGCGCCTCGGCACTTGAATCCATACCATTTATGACTTCTACCAGTTTCATTCTATGTACAGGGGAAAAGAAGTGGAGCCCCACAAAGTTCTTTTGCCTAGCCTCAGATACATTTGCGGAAAGGACAGTGATAGAAATGCTCGAGGTATTTGAAGCAATGATGCAATTGGNTTTTAAAATGTTATCGAGTTTTTTAAATACTTCACCCTTTACTGCTGCGTCCTCAAAAACCGCCTCGATGACCATGTGACACTCTGAAAAGTCTTCTAAATTCGTCGTCAGAGCAATGTTAGAAAGAGTTATTGCTTTGTCTTCTTCTGTCCAAAAATTTCTCGAAATACCCGCATCAAGTGTCGCTGATAATTTGTTTAATGCCTCGTCTAATCGGTCTTGGCTTGTATCATTCAACATGACAGATTTCCCAGACATGGCAAATATGAGAGCTATTTCTGCGCCCATCATACCTGCACCAATTACTCCTAAATTATCGATTTGCATTTTGCTTTTCCCTAAATGACCAAGAAAACTCTTAATGTAACAAAAAAACACTAGAATCACATACTTAACTAAACTTAAATTATTTTATCCGAAATATTTTTTTGTCCTATTTCTTTTAGCTTTAAATTTTCTGCTTTACGTTTACGTTACCGTCAGAACAGTTCTTTTGAATAAGGGAGAGAATAGAATGCGCCTCGAGGGAAAGATAGGTTTAGTGACTGCAGCTGGATCCGGGATGGGACGCGCCGGCGCAATCAGGTTTGCACAAGAGGGTGCATTGGTCGGGGTTGTAGACGTAGATGAAGACGCTGTTGCTTCAGTTNTAAATGAAATCGAAAAAAACGGGGGAAAAGCAAAGGGCATCGTTGCAGATTTGACCAAGGATGCAGATTCTAAAAGAATTGTTACAGAGACGGCNAAATATTTTAATGGCCTCGACTTTGTCTGGAATCATGTCGGATATCCTGGTCCTGCATCTGTTGAAGGCGTTGAAATGGATGATTTTGATCTAACGCTAGATTTAAACTTGAGAACTATTTTAATAACAACGGATGCGGCATTAACCGAACTGCGTGCCCGGGGGGGTGGAAGCCTTCTGTTCACCGCGTCCACATCAGGTCTAGCTGGTTCTGGTTTTAGTCCTATTTATTCGATGGCTAAGTTTGGTGTTGTTGGGTTTGTTAGAGCACTAGCTAAACGGGTGGCGAAAGATAATATTCGCGCAAATGCAGTTTGTCCTGGTCCTATAGATACCCCCATGCTCCGAGTATTCGTTGCTAGACCAGATCAACAATCAACGGTAGGGATGGACAAAGAAGACCTAGTAAAAAAGCGGGGTGGGGTTGGTCCAATGGGACGGCCTGGCCGGCCTGAGGAAGTAGCAAATGCTGCCCTTTTTCTGCTCTCAGATGAAGCATCATTTGTAAACGGCATCGCTATGCCCGTTGATGGAGGCATAACTGCNTAGATTTTAAAGAGTTTTCTAGCGTTTTCCGTAAGCATCAAGTTTGCCTCTTCCTGCGAACAGTTTGCCATTTCTATTACTTGCCGCGGTTCTTGATCACCTATCGGAAAAGGGTAGTCCGAGCCAAGCATGATTCGTTCTGGACCAACTTTTTGTATTAAAAATTGCAAAATATCAGGCTGAAAAACAATACTGTCAAAATAAAGCTCNTGAAATTGTTCGACCGGGTCNACCACTAAATCAGGAAATGCTTTATAATTCCTCTCTAANCGACCTAGCATATACGGAAGTGCACCNCCTCCAGTTGATGCGACNATAATGAGATTCTGAAAACGGGTCAGATGNCCCTTAAANAGTAANCGACTTATTGCAATAGATACATCTGAGACGCGGCCTACTGCGTTCATCATTTGCATATCATGAAGCCGGTTATCATCTGAACCAAACATTGGATGTATTATAATTGGAACGCGTAACTTCGCCGCCATCTCCCAAAATGGATCTAAGTCCGGGTCATCGAGATTTCCTGTATCCCCCTTCGGTTGAGTGCCAATCATAGCACCAGGCATCCCCATCTTAACCGCCTCTTCCAACACAGCGGCGGCGTGCTTACCAGATTGGAGCGGAACGGTTGCTAGAGGTTGGATACCCTCTNTATTTTTGCACTCGGCCACCATACCTTCATTGAGAAAGCGGCTCCATTGTGCGCCCTCTTCTGGATCAATCTGGTAAGCAAAGCTATCCAACCATCCCCCTGATAATTGCAGATCAATTCGGGTCTCTGAAAGAAACTTCTGGCGCGCTTCAAAAAGGCGTAATTTCGGCATTATAGGTCGAGTGGGCGCTTTTTGATTGAATGATAGTTGGAATTTATCGTCTTGAATAAGAAGTTCTATAGATGGAAAATTTTTCTTCTGATTTTTAAATTCATCTAACGTGCTCTGAGGCAACATATGGGCGTGTGTGTCTATAATCATATAAATATTTCTTCCTAGTTTTGTCGTTTGGTAGCGTTGTTCAGCCTTTTTATGCACCACATATGTGAAAAATGGAATTACCTATACGGTCATCATCAAACTACGAATTATCATCTTTTTGTGATTAGGCTCGCTTTCCATTTCTTTTCATTCAAAGTTGGAGAATTTTCTCCAGTTTAATAAGGTTGATTACCAAATTTATTATTAGCATCCGCNAAGAAGCTTGAATATGAAGGGTTTACCACAGAAATTAATAGTAAGAAAATGGCGTTGCTAAGGAAAGTTCCCAAAAACATTTCAATAGTCGATAATTTATTTCTTCACAAAAAAAAAGACCAGTTAGAAACAGCAAATGCATACGAATTAGGTCATTTTTTTTGGTTTATTTCCATTTTGGAATTGAAAAAGTGCAAAATTTGCTTGACCAATCGGCAAACAAAGCACATATCCATAGGTTGTTGCGAAAGTGTCTTGCGAATACAGAATGAACACAAATCTAAGCTCACTCAATTTTTTCCCTGACATCATTAACACTATTAGTACGCCACTTACATCGAGTGGCATTAAAATTAAGTACGTCTAAGGAGACAATAATGGCGACCGGTACCGTAAAATGGTTTAATCCAACTAAAGGCTATGGCTTCATNCAACCTGACGAAGGCGGCCCTGATGCATTTGTGCATATCACGGCTTTGGAAGCGTCAGGAATCGATGCTTTAAATGAAGGAGCAAAAGTAGAGTTTGAACTCGAAGTTGGCAGGAACGGCAAACAAGCTGCTGCTAACCTTAAGTTGCTTTAAACAGCTAAAACTTTCTAGGTTTTAGTCTAGCATGTCAGGGATATGAGTTGGGGTGACTTCATGCACCTCAACTAATCCTCCCTGAACAACNTCGATTNGGTAGACACTAGTCCCCTGCAACGTTCGTTAGAACAATGTTGCCACTAGCACTAAACATACCCCCTACGCCATGGACCATAGAAATCTCAGCATTCGGGACTTGTGCTGGTGCAGTGCCCCGCATCTGCCTCACGCCCTCTTGAAGTGCATACATCCCGTACATGCCAGAATGCATGTAACTTAGCCCGCCTCCGTTTGTGTTAAGCGGCAGGCTTCCACCCATTCGAGTATTACCCTCAGCGATAAATGATCCTGCTTCTCCTCGTCCAACAAAACCCAAGTCTTCTAGACCATATATAGGAAGATGGGCGAAGGCATCATAGATCATCAGGTGATCAACGTCGGAATGCTTAATTCCAGCAGACTCAAACGCGGACGAACCAGCTACTTTAAAAGCTGCTGACGAGGTGAAATCTCCCATCTGGCTTATCATAGGTGTTTCTCCGCTTTCACCAGTACCACGAACGTACACTGGTTTTTGGGCCAGATCTTTAGCACGCTCAGATTTGGTTAATATGAGCGCCCCACCACCATCTGTAACTAAACAGCACATNAGAAGTCTGAACGGATAACAGATCATCTTTGAATTTAATACGTCATCAACGGTTATCGGGTCTCGAAAACTTGCTCTCGGGTTTTTGCTTGCCCATTCTCTTTGAACAACAGAGACCATGGCTAAAGTCTCTTCAGTAAGACCATAGTCCTTCATGTAGCGTAGAACTGGAATAGTAAACATTGTAGGCGGTCGCGTTACACCAAACGGCCGTTCAAACTGTTGCTGAAACAAAGACGGAAAAATTGAAGATCCATGCCTACCAAGNTTAGAGCGTCCGCTCTCGCCATGCGTAATTAGCACTGTCTCACAAAGACCCTCATTTATAGCAGCTGCGGCATGCCTCACCAATAGCATGAATGAACATCCACCAACTGATGTGCCGTCCAGCCATTTCGGGACAATTCCAAGATAATGGGCTATTTCTACAGCATTATGTCCTCCAGTTGCGACACCNTCTATATCAGACAACTTCAAACCGGCGTCAGCTATTGCGTTTAAAGCTGCGTCTGCATGAAGTTGAACTTGAGACATCGNAGGAACTTTGCCAAGTTCCGTCGTCTCAGATGCACCGACAATAGCTACAGAGTTGCGTTTCATGGGACTATTTCCCCGCTGGTTTGAATTGTGGGAGTGTAATTTCGTCATTAACTTTTTCGAAACTTACTTCAAGTGGCATATCTAAGACCAATGCTTCTGGGGTCTGCTCACATTCCACTATATTGCACATCATCTTTGGTCCCTCTTCAAGTTTTACAATCGCTATTGCATATGGCGGTGTAAAGCCGGGAGCAGGAAGATGGCTAATTATATAGCTATGCAATGTACCNCGTCCTGANGCTTTAATTATTTCAATATCTGTNCTGCCGCTAGAAGGACAAAAATGCCTCGGCGGAAAATAAACTTCACCGGTTTTTTTACATCTCTGAAGTCTAAGTTCTCCCTGCCTCGTACCATCCCAAAAGTGCTGCGTTTCAGGTGTCGGCTTAGGTAACTCTCTCTCACTTTCACTCATTTTCTTGTATCCAATTCTCTGTAATCTTAGGCATCGCAATTCCTATTTATTATTCGACTGTTGCATGGCCATTATCTAGAACCACGACATCTCGTTCTACTATTTTTGATTTGAAAGAAATATTTGCTCCATCACGCCAGATTTCTGTCCTAACCGTTTCGCCTGGATAAACTGGCGANGAGAACCTCAATTGAAGCGATTTNAATCTTTTTGCATCATAGTCACAGCATCCTTTCAAAATCGCGTGACCCGCCACACCCAACGAACAAAGACCATGAAGAATAGGTTTTGGAAAACCCGCCGCCTTTGCTACTGAAGGGCTAGCATGTAAAGGATTATAATCACCCGACAGCCTGTAAATTAGAGCCGCCATATCCAAAGTAGTGAGATCAACTGCAAAGTCTGNTTCACGTTCTGGTACTTTATGCGGCCTTGGGGCCTCGTCACTCGGCCCGTCATATCCGCCATTACCTCTAGCGAATGTCGTCGAAGTAAGAGTAGCTAAATCTAGGCCTGACTCTGCATCCTTCANNGTNCGCTCAGTTAAAATCAACGCACCTTTGTCCGCACCNTTGTCCACTAAGCCAGTAACTTTAGATTTTGCTTTAATCGTGGCTGACGTTGGTAAAGGATTATGAATTACCATCTTCTGCTCGCCGTGCAGAACTTTCACCCAATCAATTCCCGTTTCAGGGTCTCTGGACCAAAATCCTGGGCTTCCGAGAACCACTGCCATTGTCGGCAATGCCATAAACGGTTCAGCCTCTTCAAATACATATTNAAGTTGCTGTTCATCCATTGGGTCAGCGCCCAGACCGACACCTAGTGCATAAAGAATGGTATCCCTTGAAGTATATGTTTGGGTAATTTCTTCGAATGGCCAATTCTTTAATTTATCATAATCAAAAGACATAGACCCCCTCCTATTGAATCTTAAAAAAAGTTAAATGGGATCCCAACTGAAAACATCTTGCGACCGATCTAATGGATAAAAACTCGGTTCCATTGATGGGATGGCGTGCTCTAAAACAGTCTCGGGCGTCCAACCTTCCCCTCTATGCACAGAACGTATAGGACGAGATTGTCCCATCAAAAAGATCTCGTTATTTCGCACCCCAAAAATTTGGCCTGTGACCTTCGACTCTGGTGCACACAACGCAACAGCAACAGGCGCTATTTTGGCCGTTGTCATCGTTTTTAATTTTTCAACCCGGGCACGTTGAGCGTCATCACCTATCGGGATGGTTCCAATCATTCGGCTCCAAGCGAAAGGAGAAATACAATTAGATCGTACATTGAACCTTCCCATATCCAGCGCAATTGATTTAGACAAACCAGCAATACCAAGTTTTGCAGCTGCATAGTTTGCTTGACCAAAGTTACCAACTAAACCTGATGTGGATGTCATATGAATGAAAGCTCCTGATTCCTTTTCTCTAAACACAGAAGCTGCAGCTCTACTTACGTTGAAGCTACCCTTTAAATGTACTGATATGACCGAATCCCAATCATCTTCTGTCATTTTGTGAAAGATTACGTCTCGAAGAATACCCGCATTATTTACAACAATATCTAGCCCGCCAAGCTCTTCAACCGCTTGGTCCACCATTCCTTGAGCGGCGGAAAAATCTGAGACGCTATCAAAATTAACAACTGCNTTACCACCAGCATCTTCAATCTCCTTTGCAACTTCCATAGCGGGAACACGATCAGCTCCTTCACCTTGGGTAGTACCACCAAGATCATTGACCAGCACCTTTGCTCCAGCAGCAGCGAATGCCAAGGCATAATCGCGTCCAATTCCCCTGCCGCCTCCCGTGATCAAGGCTACCTTACCCTCTAAAAGTTGTTTTCCAGACATTATTATCTCCAATAGGATCGTAAATTATTCCAAAGTTGATTATCGTATCGCTTGTACAACGGTGTAAAGTTTAATTAATATTGCATCAATACTTGATTGCCGTATTAAAATTGATCACGCCCATGATTTAATAAAAAGTTCTTCCAACTAATTCACAGGATAAGACATGTTCCCGCGAAAATTTTTCTCCGAAGACCACGAAATATTTCGAGACGCAACCCGCCGATTTATTGAAAACGAGATAGTACCAAACCATGCAGAATGGGAGCAGCGAGGAATTGTTAGTAGAGAGCTGTGGAACGCGGCAGGTGAAAATGGGCTACTTTGCTGTACAGTGCCAGAGGAATATGGTGGCCCAGGGGGCGATTTTTTACATAGTGTAGTNGTCAATGAGGAGCTCGCAAAAGTTGGTGCAACTGGTCCCGCCTTTCCTTTGCATTCTGACATCATTGTTCCATACATCCTCGCATATGGTTCAGAGGACCAAAAACGTAACTGGCTTCCTAAAGTTGTTTCAGGTGAGACTGTTATGGCTATTGGGATGACAGAACCAATTGCGGGATCTGANCTCCAAGGNATTCAAACGAAAGCTGAGAGAGATGGTAATCATTTCGTTCTTAATGGGCAGAAAGTTTGGATTTCTAATGGCCAAATAGCTGATTTGTANATTATTGCCTGTAAAACCGATCCGAAAGAAGGCGCAAAAGGCATAAGTTTGATCCTTGTTGAGGGNGATAGAGAGGGCTTTAAACGGGGTAAAAATTTAGAAAAAATAGGTTACAAGGCGCANGACACATCTGAGCTGTTCTTCGAGGATGTACGGGTACCAATAACAAATCTGCTAGGTCAGGAAGGCCGAGGATTTGCTCAGCTAATGCAGCAACTACCGCAAGAGAGACTTGTTGTCGCTATACGNTGTGCCACGGCTTTAGAAGCAGCACTTAATGAGACAATACNGTATACAAAGGAACGCAAGGCTTTTGGAAGAAGCATATCCGACTTCCAGAACACACGTTTCAAACTAGCTGAAGTAAAAACGCTTGCGATGGTAACAAGAGCTTTTACCGACCAATGCATTCAACTACATCTCGAGGGCAAGTTAACCGCGGAGGATGCCGCTGCGGCAAAACTACAAACGACAGAGGCTCTCAATAAAGGCGTGGACGAGTGCCTTCAACTCCATGGCGGGTATGGTTACAGCTGGGAATACCCCATTGCACGCGCCTGGGCTGATGCTCGTATGTCGAGGATTGCTGGTGGGTCTTCTGAAATTATGAAAGAAATAATAAGTAGAAATATGATCACGGCCTAGCCACTCATACTAGTACTTTTGCTATTTTCCCTCTTCTTCTTGATTTATTGAGACACCAGATAACTTTTGAAAAACTTTAAATACTGCACTGTCATCTTCCCTTCCCAAACCAGCCGCTGCTGCGGCAATAAACTGCTGGTGCGCTGCTGCTGTTAAAGGAAGAGGGAAGTTCAATTTGTGGCCTGTACCTAAAACAATAGCAAGATCCTTCACAAATATGTCAATAGCACTTAGGGGTGTGTAATCGTTATTTAGAATATGAGGAACTCGATTGTTCCACATCCAAGAGGAACCCGCAGAACCAGAAATAACTTCATATAGAGCTTTTGGATCAGCACCTGCCCTAACACCAAACGCCATTGCCTCGGCCGCTACTGCAATATGAACACCGGCCAACAATTGATTTACAGTCTTAACCGTTGANCCAACACCGTGCTCAACTCCAAGATGATGAACTTTTCCGGCAATAGCTTCTAATACATCTTCGGCAGCTTGGAATGCTTTTGCCGCCCCGGATGCCATTATAGATAGATTACCAGCCCGAGCGCCTGCAGCACCGCCACTTACTGGAGCATCGATCATATCAAACCCGGCCTCTTGCAACCGCGTTCCGCATAAACCTGCAAAAGCTGGAGATACTGTACTGCTCTGAATGACTACTGTTGCCAGTCCAAAGCCGCCGATTGCTCCCTCACTGCCAAACAAAACCTCGTCAACTTGAGCTTCGTTTACAACCAGAATAATAACGACCGAAGCACCTTTAGCTGCATCCTCGGGATTTAATCCTACTTTTCCCCCTGCTTCCGCAAATGATTTGCACGCTTGTTTATTTATATCGAAACCACTAACGTCAAACTGGCGTTCTAATAAAGCTAACGCAACACCAAGCCCCATTGAGCCTAAACCGAGCACACAAACTTTCCTTTTTGAAGCCATAGACGCCTACCAAAGTTAGAACATTAAGCTATTTATTCTATCCCTCAGACTAGCAGGTAAAAGTTAATCCCGCTCTAAACACATGGCAACGCCCATGCCGCCTCCAATGCATAAGGTTGTTAAACCTTTTTTTGCATCCCTTTTTTTCATTTCGTGCAAAAGAGTTATTAGAACCCGTGCACCCGATGCACCAATTGGATGACCTAGAGCTATAGATCCGCCATTCACGTTAACCTTTTTCGTATCCCATCCCATATCTTTATTTACAGCACATGCTTGAGCTGCAAACGCCTCGTTAGCCTCTATCAAATCAAGATCTTCAACATTCCATCCAACTTTCTCCAACGCCGCTCGACTTGCCGGTATCGGACCCGTTCCCATGATCGATGGGTCCACACCACGAGTAGCAAATGAAGTTATCCGCGCTAGAGGCTCAATTCCGCGAGTTCTTGCATTCTCTGAAGACATTAAAACCACAGTTGCTGCTCCATCATTAATACCCGAGGCGTTTCCAGCTGTTACCGTTCCCTCTTTACTGAATGCAGGACGTAGACTTCCAAGCGTCTCCAGATTTGTACCATGTTTTGGATATTCGTCCTCCTCAACTATTGTCTCGCCACGCCGGGATTTAACAGTTACTGGGACAATTTCATCTTTAAATTTACCTTCTTTCTGTGCAGTTTCGGCTTTACTTTGTGAAGACAGGGCAAAAGCATCCTGTGCATCACGTGTGATTTGCCATTGATTCGCGACATTTTCGGCAGTACTTCCCATATGGTATCCATTAAAGTGATCCCAGAGGCCATCCTTAATCATGGTATCTATTAATTCTAGATTGCCCATCTTCTGGCCGGAGCGAAGGTTTTGAGCGTGAGGTGACTGGCTCATGCTCTCTTGTCCCCCAGCTACAACGATATCGGCATCCCCCGATCTAATAGCTTGTGCCCCCAATGCCACCGCACGTAATCCTGATCCACAAACTTGATTTATTGTCATCGCTGTTTTCTCTTTTGGTATCCCTGCCGCCATCGATGCTTGCCGAGCGGGATTCATTCCCGCTGCCGCTGTGAGTACTTGCCCTAATATGACTTCATCTACTTCATCGCCAGAAACTGCGGCACGGCTCAGGGCTTCTTCTATGGCTATTTGCCCTAATTCAGCTGCCGATAAACTACTCAAACTTCCGCCGAANGAGCCAATTGCGGTGCGTGCTGCTCCAACTATCACAACCTCTGACATAGCTAATATACCTTTCTTCAAAAGTTAAACTTCAATATACAAATTTGTCCGTTTCCAAAAGAGGGAATGCACTTACCACACTCGGTTCAACCGTAGGGGCTGCCGAACATAATTGACTAGGCTCAATAACCGAATAATTATTGGCCCCTAGTAGACCTAAACCGAGCTTTACTTCTTCTTCCAGTAACTCGAGCATTCTAATCACACCATCTGCACCAGCCGCTGCTAGCCCATAACAAAGCATTCTGCCTATTCCTACAAAGTCCGCTCCAAGAGCGATACCTTTGATAATATCAGTACCTCTNGAGAAACCTCCATCAANAGCTACTAAACTACGACCCGACACAGCATCAACAACCTCAGGTAGCACATCGATTGCTCCCAAACCATGGTCCAATTGTCTGCCTCCATGATTAGAAACATAAATGACATCGACACCATGCTCTAAAGCAAGCCGAGCATCTTCAGCCGTCGCTATTCCTTTCAAAACTAGCGGCAATTCATACTTTTTCTTGTAACGTTCTATATCTTTCCAACTCAATGCTGCCTGCCAATCAGCTCCTTTCCCCGTACGCCATGGNTTTACAAAGCGGTTGGCAATATCGCGTTCTCTTCTAGAGTAATTTGCACTATCGACCGTTAAGCAGAAAGCGTCGTAACCAGAGTCTATTGCCCGCGAGACATAATTATCTAAGAACCGATTATCGCCACGCTTGTAAAGCATAGCCATTTTGAGACCATCACCAGCACTGGAAACTTCTTCCATGGATAATTGGCTAACAGAACTCAGCATCAAACCACAACCGAACTCAGTNGCCGCACGCATAGCCGCCACGCCCCCTTTAGGATCAAAACTTTCCAGCGAACCTATCGGTGCAAGACAGACCGGCAATCTTAACTTTTTCCCCAAAATAACTTTAGTTGCATCAATTTTACGCATGTCTCTCAAAACGCGAGGCCGTAATGCGATGGCATCTAATGCCATTCTATTGCGTTTAAGTGTTGTCTCAGTTTCTGTGCCGCCTCGCAAATAGTCCCAAATATTTTGGCTTAACGTTTCATGGGCAGCGTGCACGATTTCGTGTAACGTTTGAAATTTATTGCTAAGATCTCTGTTCAATTGTCCCCAGCCTCTAAAAAAATTTACTTCACTTGCCTAAATAAATTTTCACAAACTCAAGTTTTCACTTTTACTGCCTTTTATCAAGCAACTCTTAAATTTAGTCTTAATTTACTTCTCTAAAATATCTATTATTTCGCGGAGCTGAGTTCTCGCTCTTAGCAAATAAAAACCGAGGGATGCCAGGTGACTGGGAACAATCGCACCATCAGGTTGGCCATTTGCAATTATTAATGGGTTAAGCCGGCTTGCTTGTTTAAGTGACGCCAACATTAAATTCCAAGATGAGGACAACTCCTTTCCCGCAACGACATCTTTAAAGTCAGCTTCTAGCTCTTTTAGTAGTAAATAGTAAGCGTATAAGCGGCCTTTCGCCGAATAAAAAATATCGTCAGATTTTGAATCTATTCCCCAGCCGCCTGACCTAGCAAGATGCTCACTTATTGCAGCAGAATTAGAACCCAGATCAGCAGTGAAACGTCTCAATGTGGCTTGCAAATTGTCAGCTCGTTTATCAAATGTGGCTGCACCCTTTGCCAAGCGCTTATTGTAAGACGCAAGTGACCGCATAGCAGACTTATATTGTGCTTCTGAGGAAGCGGTCGGAGCTATAGATGTAGATAAGTCAAATATCCATGTCGTGCCTGGATACTTTAATAGACCTGAAGCTTTATCAAGATCACTATCTACTTCACTAGATCCTCTAGATCTTCCTATTTGATCCGTCATTTCCATAGCAAATCTGGAAATAGCGTAAATGATACCCTGCTGATAATTTGGCATATTATCGAGCAGATACCCGGGCATAAAAAACGGATCGTTAGCCACCCATCCATTTTCATTGACTTCCCGATTAATTAATGAGATTGCCATGGCTATCGTTTTGCTTTCACCAGGATTACTCTGGCTTGGTTGAAAGTCCACCGCGTCATCTATCTTATGGATGACCCCCATCCCAATAAAATAATAAAGGAAAACAAGAAAGATTAACGATAAACTCGCGAAAATCACTGCCCGACCAATACTTCCTCCTCGAGCAAAAAAACTCGAAATTCTTTTAAAATAGGTCGCTAAATTATCTTTGTTCACTATTAGTCCTTATTTTTCCATCTTCTTATTAAGATGGGAATTAAAGATAATATTGCCAACCCAACGAGGCCTGCAAAGAATTCAAAACTTATGTTTGGTATATCGTCAAAACCTTCACCAGCCACCACAGTTTTGTTCAAACCGCTTCCCATAAGAGCGTAAACCGCAGCTCCAGGGATCATCCCTAAAAAACTAGCAAAGAAATAATTAAAAAAACTTATATTTAAAAAAGCGGGAGCTATATTGACAACAAAAAATGGAAAAACCGGGGCTAGTCGCAGGAAAAGAAGGTAGAAAAAAGCGTTCTTNGTCANNTCATTNCTCATTCTCTCTATCGAAGATCCTANTTTTGGCTTAAATAATTCTCCAAAAGCACTGCGAGCCGCTATAAATAAAATCGACGCACCAAGCGTAGCACCTATCAAGGAAAAAAGTGCTCCCAGGAATGCGCCAAACAAGTAGCCACCTACCATTGTTAAAATTAGCGCGCCAGGTATAGAAAGCGCGGTTGACAATACATACAAACCTATAAAAATCAGTATGGATACATAATACTCGCTTTGAATAAACTCAACTATCCCAATCTGGTGAGCTCGAAAGCTCTCCAAAGATACATAATCTGTCCAACCAAATATAACGGCGAGAAGCAAAAATATCCCTAAGGTCGCAATTGGGAGCGATTTGAAAAGCTTAAAAAAAATGACCTCCGCAGCGAGTTTTTGCTACACGACATTTAATACAAATAATTTTACTCTCAGTAGAGCTTAGTTCGATAGCCTTCTTGTATACTCTTTTCTGCCCTATTCTCGTCATCTCCTCGACCGATCTGGTCGGAAATTATTTTACCCAAACTCGGAAAGCTCTTTCTTTCAATCTTATAGTCCTCTTCCCATAATTTGGATCGAATCAAAGCTTTTGCGCATTGAAGATATGCCTCCTCAACGCTTATTTCTAACGCTGACCGGGGGGCTTTGCCTTGCGCAGACAAACCTTCCAATATATTCTCATCAATCGTGATCCTTGCATTTCCATTCACGCGTAATGTTTCATTCATGCCTGGCACAAGAAAAAGCAGCCCAACGCCACTATTATCAATCACATTCAAAAGAGTATCTGTTCGATTATTACCAAGCCTATCCGGCAAATATATGGTTTTCTCGTCTCTTACTTTGACAAAACCGGGAGCGTCCCCCCTAGGCGATACATCCCCAAGACCGTCGCTACCCATAGTACCTATGACCAAAAATGGTGAAATTTCAATGAATGCCCGGCAATGCTTATCGAGATGGTCTAACTGTTTAAGAACCGCGCGCTCGGATGGCTCCCCATACAACTGCCCTAAGTTATTTTTATCGGCAATCCCATTCATTCTAGTGATCCTTTGCGATTAGTTCCCATCAGTGGAATATGTTTTACCCGACTTTATTACACTTTGGCTATACTGCGATCAAACGATCAGATTCGAAGTAAATAGTTGAAGAAAGTCAATTATCACAGTATTCATTTTTCATCTTAGATCATATGGGATTATTAAAATTGTCAGATTACGGCGGGAAACAGGCTTGGCAGGAGGAACTTTACGACCTGCTTAGATCAAACCAAGTAGATTTATTTTGCTATGTACCAGACGGCGGTCACAAAACTCTTATCAATAAATCCATAGAGGACCCAGATGTTATTTCCGTACCTTTGACAACAGAAGAGGAGGGCGTCGCTATGTGCGCTGGCTGCCATCTGGGGGGCACAAAAAGCGTTTTATTGATGCAGTCAAGTGGGGTGGGTAATTGCGTAAATATGTTCGCTCTTTTGAAAAATGGTCAGTTTCCATTTGTTACACTAATAACAATGCGAGGCGAATTTGGCGAAATGAATCCCTGGCAGATCCCAATGGGTCAAGGCGTGCAGCCAGTAGTGGAAGCTATGGGAATGCACTGCCTAAGGGCGGAAACNCCCTNTGAAGTNACAGAAACCGTGCAAGCCGCTCTCAACATGGCATATAAATCAAACCAGGCAGTCGCGGTTTTACTGACGCAAAAGTTAATCGGCGCGAAACCCTTTTAGTAATGATCTGAGGAGATCTTGTTATGGAGAATGATAGAGGCCTTGATCGAAAATATGCTGTTCCCGAATTAATTGGCAATCCAGACGACCTGCTAATCGTGTGCGGACTAGCCGGCGCCTCGAAAGACATTGCACATTTGACTAATGATGGAGATAACATCTTCACGATGGCTGGCGCTATGGGGGGGGCAACGGCTATGGGTTTGGGGTTAGCTCTTTCTCGACCAGATAAACAAGTGCTGGTTGTCACAGGAGACGGGGAATTACTAATGAATATCGGAACCCTTTCAACAGTTGGGATTTTAAAGCCGTCCAATCTCTCCATTTTGTGCGTAGATAACGGTCACTACGGTGAGACAGGATATCAGGAAAGTCATACGCAAAGAGGTGTNAATTTGGAACTTATAGCCCATGGTTCTGCCATCCCGGTCACGAGGACTGTTTCAATGGAAGAACATATAGACGAAGCTAAAACATTAATTAGAGATTCAAATGGACCAAGTTTTATCCTTTTAAGGGTGAGCACCGAGCCCCCACCTGTAATAAAAAGATCTATGGATGCCAGTGAGAGAAAAACTGCGTTNAGGCGTGCTTTATTAGGCNAGCCGTGAGTTTTACATAAGAAGTAGTCACTTCGCGAATACAATGATTATCCAATTATTTTGGCAAGCTGTATTCCGCACCACTCTGAGTGAATTGAATCGATCCACTCAAAAGTTATTCAGATAGAAACAGCCGCTCCATTTGAAGCAGACTTGTACGCAGCATCGATTATTTCCATCGTTGCNTTCATTGCGTTAAGATCTGATGCGAAAGCTCCGCTGTTTCTAACCGCTTGACAAAATTCTTGCACATAGATGCCATACAGCGGATCTGAGTCGAGATTCAGTTTTATAAATTCTGGCGGCTTCCCAGATCGTATAATAGTAACCCCATCTTGACTTGATTGCACGTAGTGATCTTTTGCTGAAAGGCTGAAAGAGTATTCTCTTTTGATAGAACTATTTGGAAAATTATATCCCGTCTGCACCGTTGCTTGCCCCCCTGATTTTGATGTCATTATAAGCGTCGCCGTATCTTCAACAGCTGTTTCGTGTAGTCCATTATCAATCCTAGAAAAAACAGTGTCTGGTTCAAAAGGCATGAAAGTTAAAGCTAGATCAATGAAATGTGGGGCTAAGTTGATCAAACAACCGCCACCGGAGCTTTCAGGTTTCAACATCCAGTGACTATACATTTTGTTATACCTATTTGGGGGCCCTGCATTAAAACGCCAAGAAGAGCTTTGAAAAATAGCACCTTCCTCTTCAGTTAAATACTTTAGTAGCGCAAATAAGGGGCCAAAACGCTGCACCAAAGGGACCCCGACAAGAAGTCCACTGTCTGCTGCAATTTTGGATAAAGCATCTACCTCCTGCGAGTTTATTCCGGTTGGTTTTTCTAAAGAAAATGGACGGCCATTAGCGAGAAGGGACGTCGCTATAGTATACATTTGAGCATGTTCGCCAAATGCAAATGCAATATCGTAGCTGCAACTCCCCAGTGTTTCCTTCCAATCATTATAACCTTCACACCTAAACAGCTTAGAATATTTCGCTCGGATTTCCTCGCTTTTGTCTGAGAAACCAACGACTTCGATCCCTCCATCAAGCAGATCTTTGATATAAAGGGGAAAGTGCCAGTGAGACACTTCAAGCAAAACAGCTTTCATGCAAAAGTTTCCAATCTGAACTATTTTGAAAATACTTTATAACTGTAAGCTTCAGTAGAGAAGGATTAGATTATGCCTCTACTTGGGAAAGGCGTGGCAGCTATATGGCACAATGTCGCGCCAGATATACAACCTGATTATAATCATTGGCATTGCTCCGAGCATATGCTGGAACGCGTTGGCATCGAAGGTTTTNTGAGGGGAAGGCGGTACGACGCCATCAACGGTAGGCCGCAGTTTTTTCATTTCTACGAGACAACTACACCTGCAGTATTAACTTCACCAGCTTACATGCAGCGATTAAATAACCCAACTCCATGGACGCAGAGGATAGGACCACACATTAAGAATAATAATCGAACACTGAGTCAGGTGGTCCATTCTGTAGGCTGCGGGGTTGGCGCTGCTATATTAACTATCCGTATGGTTGCAAATCATGATCGGGAAATAGATTTTTTTCGATGGGTGTCGCAGGAACTTTTTCCGTTTATCAATAAAGAACCCGGTGTAGTTGCAACCCACTTATTAAAAGGCGACAAACAAGCCAGCGAGACCAAAACAGAAGAAAAAGCCATGCGCGAGAAGCCCGATGAAGTAACCGACTGGATTATTTTTATAGAAGCAATAGACGACAAAACGTTATTGAGAATATGGGACAAAAAATACGCATCAGAAAAAGCTTTAATCGAAAATGGTGCTCATAGTGCAAATATAGGCACTTATAAACTGCATTTTAGTTTATCGTCGGAAGATTTGATCAAATAATAGGCTAGCTTGTGAACCACGACCCTAATTCTTCTTTGAATTATTCTTTTGCTCTTCTTCCCAAGCTTTCTCAGCAGCCTCTTTGTCCCTATGCACTTGTAGATAACTTGCGGCCAATCTATCGCCATTCCAGCGGGCTTTAGTCCACCAATGAACTGCTTTTTCTAGATCCTGTTCGACACCGAATCCTCCAGAATACATGAAACCGAGCATGCCCTGGGAAAACCCATCACCCTTGTCAGCTCCTTTTTGAAACCATTGGACAGCAGATTTCATATCGTTCTGATTTTGAAAAATCTGCCCCATCGTCCCGTAGGCTCGGATCACACCTGCGTCTATAGCCAACTGTGCAAAAGTTATTGCCTTCTTCTGATCTCGTGGAACAACATTGCCTTGATTAAACAGAAGACTTAGGTATATGGCTGCTTGACTATCTTTTTCCTCGAGCGCTGCCCGCTCTAATAAAGTGATACCCTTTTTTGAATTATCACTTCCAATCTCGGCCTTTTGAAGGTCTAAAACTTTCATTGCATAGCTAATCATCGCCGCGCTATTGCCTTCATTTATCAAACCCTGCAAAACTTTTTTTGTCCGNTTAGGGTTCTCTGGCCCAACCCCNCCTGGTAAAAATTCNAGAGCAGCTCTAATCTTCGCNGCAGCNTGATCGGTTTTCAGTGTTTTAATTAACAACAACCAGGCACCCTCCGCATCCTTCTCAAGATACTCGCCTCGTCCCATGTATTTTGCTACCATTACCATCGCAGGGGGGAACCCTAACNCAGCAGCCCGTTGTATAAGAGCGACCCCGTCCTCTTTTCTGCCTGCGGCAAAGTGAGCGTATGCTGCATTCAATGCGGAGGCTCCATCATCGGGTAGAGCTTTGTAAGCAGCAACGCACGCGTTCTTTGCAACATCAACCGCTTTTTTGACTCTNACTTTCTCTTCCTCTGGAGCTTTGGCGTCGGTCGCACGAACCCAAAGGCGAGCTTTTTCTAACGTTTTCTTGCATTGATTTTTCAAGTCATCGTCTGCAGATAATTTCTCCCAAAAAAATAATACCCCGACGAGAGAGAGTACAAGACCGAGAGCAATGAAATTCCAATTTTTGCTATTCTTTGTAGAGAGTCCCAGTGTCATTTTATCTCCAATAACGCCTTTATCTTTGTAAATATTTGCAAGTCAACCAAATGAACTAGGTGCATATGTGCACAAAAAAATCTTTCTTGGCTCGCTAAATCTTTATTTAACAAAGTTTATAGAATAATCTAGCCCGATCCAACAATGGGAGCTATCTGTAAATGTCACAAAAACGCGTTCCGGCAATATTTATGCGAGGAGGATCATCGAAAGGTGTATTTTTTCATTCTTCGGATTTACCGGAAGATAAAAATAGTTGGGATGAACTTTTTTTATCGGTTCTCGGAAGCCCAGACCCGTACGGGCGGCAACTTAATGGAATGGGAGGCGGTATTTCCTCNCTATCGAAAGCTGTCGTGATTAGNCCGCCTACGCGTCTAGACGCAGATGTGGATTATACTTTTGCACAGATCTCCGTAAAAGATACAGTTGTAGATTATTCCTCAAATTGCGGAAACCTATCCTCAGCTGTTGGCCCGTTCGCGATAGACACTGGTCTGGTTGATGCTTCAGGAATGAATAAAGAGGTAAGAATTCATAACACAAACTCTGGAAAATTGATTGTTTCCAAGGTTCCTCTAAGAGATGGACTTTCTGAAGTTGTAGGAGATTTTAGTATTCCAGGTGTTTCCGGCACTGGCGCAAAAGTNCAACTGGATTTNCTTGACCCCGGAGGCACTCGCACNGGAAGCCTATTACCAACGGGTAACACTGTAGACATTATTACACTTCCAAATGCTGGTGATTTTGAGGTTTCNCTCGTTGANGCGAGCGTTCCCTGCGCATTCATTGAGGCTAAAGCGCTNGGTGTAACAGGCTCAGAAAGTATAGAAGAACTAGAGTCTAATAACAGCCTTATGAAACTGGTTGAAGAGATTCGCCTCGCGGCAGGAGTGAAGATGGGCCTTGGAGAAACAATTGATCAAATTCCACCAACGGCTCCCAAACTTGGAATTGTGGCTGAACCGCTGGCTTATAAAACTTTAGCAGGTGAAATGGTTGATCCATCAAGTGCNAGCTTAACAACCCGTATTTGGTCAATGGGGCAGGTTCACCGTGTGTTACCCCTAACAGGAGCCATGTGCCTAGCAGTAGCATGCAAAATACCAGGTACTTTATGTGAAAGAAATACCAAGGGGGAAGGGGTAGACATAAAACTAGCTAACCCATCCGGAGTTCTACCGTTAAACGCTGCTGTCGAGGTCCAAGGCAATAAAATAAGTGCACNACACGTTACAGCATATCGAACAGCGCGAACTCTTATGGAGGGAAATGTCTTGGTACCAGATCANANCCATCAAATTTGATAGAAAAGCTAGAGTTACACAAAAATTTAAAATGATTTCATTAGAACAAATACTAAAAAAATGCCGTATTATACCGGTTTTAACAATTAGAAATATAGAGGAGGCAGTACCCCTTGCAGAAGCGATATTTGAGGGAGGCCTATCGGCAATCGAAATCACACTTCGCACACCTGANGGATTTTCTGCTCTTGAAGCGGTGACAAAACGTTTTCCCAAATACTCTATTGGCGTAGGTACAGTCATACATGATATGGAGATCAGACGCGCCAAAGAATCTGGGGCATCCTTTGCAGTTTCACCTGGCATAAACATAGATCTCATTGAGCAGGCTTCAGCAGAAAAATTACCCTATTTACCTGGCATTCAAACAAGCTCGGAAGCTTTGTTAGGGTTGAGGCTAGGCATTAAATTTTTGAAATTCTTCCCTGCAAAAATTGCAGGCGGCATAGAGGGCTTAAAGCAGATCGCCCCAGTTTACCCAGAACTGATGTTCTGTCCCACCGGCGGTATAAGTTTTGATGAGGCNTCTGAATACCTCGCCCAAAAAAATGTGATCAGCGTTGGTGGTAGCTTTGCTTCTCCACAAAATTTAATTGAAATAAGAGACTGGAATGCGATTAAGGCGCTAGCACAGCGCGCCGCAAGGTTGTAAGTGGTTTTGTAGGAGGAGGAAAAAGAGTGGTTCAACTTTCCGTATTAGACCAATCTATAGCGGTAGCAGACCGCCCACAAGCGGAGGCGATAAGGGAAAGCGTATCTCTAGCTGAATATTGCGAAGAACTTGGTTATCATAGATATTGGGTTTCTGAACATCACAATCATCCAGCCATCGTAGGCACAGCTCCAGAAATTCTTATTGCAGCTATAGCGTCAAAAACAAACAGGATACGCGTTGGCAGTGCAGGAGTGATGTTACCTCATTACTCCCCCTTTAAGGTCGCTGAGCAGTTNCGGGTCTTAGATGCTCTAGCTCCGGGGAGAATAGACTTGGGTCTCGGTAGAGCGCCAGGCTCAGATGGTCTAACAGCTTTCGCACTTAACCCTAACGCGGCAGAACGACCCCATCAATTCCCAAACGATGTGATGGACCTCGATGCCTGGCTTCATGGAGAAGANCTGCAAGAGGGACACACATTTTCAAAACTTAAAGCGCAACCCTCAGGCGACACAGCACCTGAAATTTGGATTTTAGGCAGCAGTGCATTTGGGGCACAGGTAGCAGCACATTTTGGTCTCCCTTACGCTTTCGCTTGGTTTTTTACCAACGGACACGGGGGCCNACAAGCACTAGAAATTTACCAACAACACTATAAACCTAGCTCAAGGCACCCAAAGTCAAATCCCGCCATTTGTGTCTGGGCCTTAGCAGCAGAAACACATGAAGAGGCACAATATCATTTCAGCTCGCGGGCGAGGTGGCAACTTTTCCGAGATCGAGGTCAGCACTTAACATTTGAGGATCCGGAAACTGCTTTGGCAGCACAATATGACGAGTACGAACAATCAAAGATAGAAGAGCTTCGAAAAACAACCTTCGTAGGCACTGGAGAGGAAGTCGCGACCCGAATCANGGCTTTGGCCAAAGAACTGAACGTTGAGGAAGTCGCTATTGTGACCTGGGCATACGATACTACAGCCCGAAAAAATAGCTACTGTCAGATTGCATCAGCTTTTGGATTATAATCTATATAATCGCCCTGGTGTTCTTTATTTTAAATTCTTGACTGATCCAAAAAAGAACAAGATGATTAAAGGGTACTTTCATCAGGGGGGCTCTAATGAACTATTTATCTACTAAACCTCAAGCACATGGTCACACTGAGGAACAATGGCAAGCAAGGGTCGACCTTGCTGCAGCGCATCGGTGTGCTGTAATGCATAACCTCCACGAAGGTATTTTTAACCACCTAACTTTTCGCGTACCGGGCCACAAAGATAGATACTATCAAATCCCATTCGGTCTCCATTGGTCAGAGGTAAACGCAAGTTGCTTTATGGAAGTTGACTATGATGGCGTAGTTCAAGTTGGAGAAGGAATAGTCGAGAGGTCTGCTTATTGTATCCATGCCCCGATGCATAAAAAAATGAAAAATGCTAATGCTGTTTTCCATACGCATATGCCCTTCGCTAGTGCATTGACACGTTTGGAAGATCAACACATACAACCGATTGGCCAGACTGAACTAGGCACCCAAATGCGAACAGGATATGACGAAACTTACGATGGTCCTGGTCTGGACCCAGCCGAAGGCGAGAGATTGGCCAAAATTTGCGGAAATAATACAGTATTATTGATGGCTAACCATGGCGCACTAACTCTAGGTGATACCGTAGCAGAAGCCTACGATCGGCTTTATTACCTTGAAAGAGTGGCGCAAGTTCAACTTTATGCAATGTGGACAGGCAGACCGCTTCGTAAACTTCCAGAGCCAATCATAGAAAAAACCTATAAGACATACGGCAACAATAAGATGCTTTATGGTGGCAGAAAAAACGCAGAGTGGCATTTCGATGCTCTAAAGAGAATTCTTGATCGAAAAGAGCCTGATTATGCGCATTGAANGACGTCATTAAAACTGGGCACTATATAAATATTAATTGCCTTGATTAGCAGAACCAGTTTCGACCATTTCTTTTATTTCTGCCTCTGAGTAGCCTAGCTCACCGAGTATTGAAAGTGTATTTTCACCAAGGCGTGGTGCATGACTTTGGGATATACGCCCACCACCACTAAAAGTATTTGCTGGTCTAGTTCGCTTTATTTTTCCTTCACTGGGATGTTCTTCACTACCAAAAAAATTTACTTCATTTAGATGCGGATCATCGAGAACATCTTCAATGGTATTATATCGCTGAGCTGGAACATCCTTTTCTTCAAAAATTTTAAGCCACTCATCCGTTGTTTTTTTTAAAAGACCTTCTTTTCTTACGATAAAATAGGCTTCTGCGTTTGACGTTCGATTTGCTGCGGTATTAAAACGAGGGTCTGTCTTCAGTTCTGGACGTCCTATGGCATCAAAAAATGCAAAGGCCTGATCATTAGTATTGGGACCAACCGTTATAAAACCATCTTTGGTAGCCAAGGGCCGGTAATATGGGCTCAAAAGGCGCCCATCTCCCGTTGGTCCAACGGGTGGATCAAAAGTACAAGCCCCCATGTGTTCAGACGTTACGAACGATGCCATATTTTCAAACATTGGCACTTCTATCGCTTCGCCAACTCCCGTCTTCTCTCGCCGATAAAGGGCGAACCCTATTACTTGAGCTGCAATTAAACCAGTTGTATGGTCGGTCATTACCATCGGAACAAAGCGTGGCTCGCCCGTTGCACGATGTAATGTAGCAGCTACGCCAGAAACACTCTGGATAATTGGGTCATATGCAGGCCGATTGTAATAGCGGCCTCCTTTACCAAACCCAACGATAGAACAATAAATGAGCTTAGGGTTATCTTTTGCTAAGTCCTCGTATGCCAGTCCTGCTCGCGCTAGTCCTTGAGGGCGAACATTTGAAACAAAAACATCCGCCGTGGAAATTAATTTCTTTAACACATCAAGGCCCGCTTTTTTCTTTATGTCGAGGCAGATAGAGCGTTTATTCCTATTAAAATTCAGAAACTTACCAGACATGCCGGGATTTCTGCTACCTTTGGCCATTGTTCGCAAAAGGTCGCCGGAAGGGGCCTCAACTTTGATAACATCTGCGCCATAATCGGCTAAAGTTCGACTGCATATAGGTCCAACAACTACCGTTGTTTGATCGATTACTCTTATGCCTTCGAGGGGCCCCCCGCTCATTTTTTAAAACCTAACTCCATAATCCCACATTGAGCACCGTCCTTATCAGACACCCAGCAATTCATGGTATTTTGATCAGTAATGGCTCCACATATGTCAATTGTGTCTCCCACATGAACAGGCCGCGTAAGCCTAACATTAAAAGTGTCAAGTTTATCGGGAGCTCTTTTCAAAGCCGACCCAACCATTAGCGTCATCGTAAGGCCACCATTCTGAACCGTCGCCGGATATCCCTCGATATCTCTGGAGTAATCTGCATCGTAGTGAATTCTATGTGCATTCCAAGTAACGGCTGAATACCTAAAAACCAGTGCCTCAGTGAGGGTGATAGTGTCCGACCATTCAGCATTAGCCGGCGCGTCCACCGGTGGAGTAACTTTACTTTTCTCACCAGGAGGTGGCATTTCCCGGTAAATTGCATCTGTCTCATCAGTCGCTATTACTTGTCCCTCGGTCTCAATCGTATCACGGAGGGTAAGAATGGCGATTCTGCCCGTTCTAGCAATCTTAGGGGTAATAGCAATTACTTCAGTAGTGCGCGTTGCGGGCACTCCAGCCTTGAGCGTTCCCATAATATTCACTCGCCGTCCGGCGCCCATTCTTCGAGGCAATGGGATAGGCGGAAGTACAACTCCTGGATTTGGATGCCCATCAGGCCCTATATCTGATTGCTTAGTTACATTTGGGAAAAACATACCAAACCAATGAGGCGGGAGTTGGGACCCAACTTTGTAAGCATTGAAGTCTTCATCCAACATACCAGCTATTCGCCTTACAACAGACAACGCTATTTCATCTTCCACGACACTTTTACTGCCAACAAACGGTTTCAACGCCTCAACTGAATTTATAAANTCTTCATCGCTTTGCATTAAATTCTCCTATCTGATTCGGCCAGAAATTATTACATTGTTAGCTATTTTAGTATCGCGATACTGATGACTACAAAAAAAAACGCGCCAACGAGAAACTAACGTCGACTTACGTTATACAATATTTTAGTACAAGGAATAGGAAAAATACCATGACTACCCAAATACCCAGAGGACCTCTACAAGGCGTCAAAGTTATAGACCTCACAACAGTGATGTTGGGTCCATTCTGCACTCAAATCTTGGGTGAAATGGGTGCGGACGTTATTAAAATCGAGACCCCGGAGGGTGATGTCAACCGTTGGACTGGAGCAGCTAGATCACCCGGGATGTCAACAGGACAACTTATCAAAGGGCGCAATAAAAAAAGTATCATTTTCAACCTAAAGGTCCCTGAGGCTCGAGCACCATTTGAGAAGTTGATAGAAACAGCAGATGTATTCGTCCACAACATAAGACCCAAAGCAGCCGCACGGTTACGTATCGACTACGATACAATTTCTAAACTTCGACCAGACATAATTTATGCTTCGGCAACGGGTTTTGGTGAAGATGGACCATATGCTGACAAGCCTGCCTATGACGATTTGATACAAGCCGCTTCAGGTATCGCAAGCCTATATGGGCGAGTGACTGGTAGCCCAAAATATGCTCCGAGCGTTATGGCGGATAAGACTACTGGACTGTTTTTGTCAAACTATATTGTGATGGCTCTCTTTCATCGTGAAAGAACAGGGGAGGGACANAAACTCCATGTTCCAATGTATGAATCTTTTGCTTCTTTTGTTGTCAATGAACATCTTCAAGGACAAACATTTGTGCCGCCAACCGGACCTTCAGGTTATAGCCGTTTGTTAACGACTAATCGGCGTCCTTATCAAACAAAGGACGGCTACATAAGCGTAGTTCCCTACACGCAAAAACATTGGAAGAATTTTTTCGAAGTAGCCGGTTCACCGCACTTGATTGAAGACGAACGCTTCAAAAATCAGACTTTGAGAACGGAAAATATCGACGCTTTATACCAAATTGTATCAGACACTATTTTATCTAAAACAAGCCAAGAATGGTTGGTCATTCTTGAAGAAGTTGATATCCCCGCCGGTCCTGTCAATTCACCAGAGGACCTTCTTAACTGCCCTCACTTAACAGCTGTTAAAATGTTTCCAGAAGTTGATCATCCTACAGAAGGACGCATNNGACACATAAAAGTTCCTGTCAGCTTCTCAAAAACACCTGGNGGTCTTTATGAGCACGCAAAAGTTCTTGGCGAAAATACTGAGCGAATTCTTTCCGATTTAGGGTTATCCGATACGGATATCANCGACTTATATGAATCTGGNGCCATCGGGGTGCCTCCCAAACGATTATAGCTTATCTAGGTAAGGGAAATTCAAGCATGCAAATTTACAGGAATATAACAAATATTCCATTGACGGAGATAAAGGACACCGTATCAACATATGAGAGCGCGGGTTACAGTGGTGTGTTAACAACCGAATTAAAACACGACCCCTTTCTTCCGCTTGGCATTGCTGCAGTTCATACACAAAAAATAAACTTAGCGACGGGAATAGCTGTATCCTTCCTGCGCAGTCCAATGGCCGTTGCCAATTTAGGATGGGATTTGAATGAGGCATCCCAAGGTCGATTTACCCTAGGTTTAGGAACGCAAATCCGTGCGCATAATGAGAAACGCTTCAGTGCGCCCTGGTCGCCACCAGCACCAAGGATGAGAGAATACATCAAAGCTTTAAAAGCAATATGGCGGTGTTGGAAATATGGAGAAAAGTTAGATTTTAAAGGCAACCACTACAATTTCACCTTAATGACGCCAGAGTTTGTTCCTGAGAACTCCGATCTAGCATTACCTCCGGTAACACTCGCGGCTGTAGGCCCATTTATGTTAAAAACTGCCGCAGAAGTTGCTGACGGGGTTCGACTGCATGGCTTTTGCACACAAAAGTATTACGAGGAGACAATATCACCAAAGCTACAGGAAGGACTAGTTGCATCAAATCGTAGTCGTGACAACTTTGAAGTTTCTGGTGGTGGCTTTCTCGCTACTGGACCAGACGATGAGTCTGTTGCAAAAGCAGCTGAGATCGTGCGCTATCGTGTTGGGTTTTACGGCTCAACGCCGGCATATTGGCCCGTGCTTGAAACGCATGGCTATGGTGATCTTGGGCGAAAATTGAACTCCATGACAAAAAATGGTGAGTGGGATAAGCTTGCAGCTGAAATAACCGATGATGTTTTGAACTTATTTTGCATTACAGGCCGGTACGATGAGTTGACACATTTGGTAAAAGATAGATTTTCTAATATGTGCGACGTAATATCGACTGGACTTAANGANGATTTCCCACCAGATTTAATACAAGATATTAAAAAGATAGAAACGCCATTCAAAAAGTTTGAAACCTAAAAAAAGCTGATGTGCCNACAATTTGATAGTATTGCCCACAAGGAAGGATAATTAGAATGAAATTTAGCTTTTCTGAGGAACAAGAGGAATTCAGATCGTTTCTCAGGCGTTTTTTAGAAGAAAAATCACCTACGACCGAAGTCCGTCGTTTGATGGCTACGGATGCGGGTTGGGAGAAAGAGCAATGGCGCAAGGTCAATACTGAATTAGGTTTAACTGCTATTGCAATACCGGAAGAATATGGCGGCCAAGGCTTTGGCTTATCGGAACAGTGTATTGTTCTAGAGGAAATGGGGCGGTCTCTGCTGTGTGCGCCATATTTCTCATCGGCGGTCTTGACCGCAAACGCGATACTATACGGAGCATCTGAAGAATATAAGAAAAAATACCTTCCTGAAATTGCATCGGGTGACCTCACGGCTTCTCTGGCTTTTACTGAGGAGACCGGAGCTTGGGACATCTCGTCGATGAGTATGTGTGCTGAAAAAACTGAGAATACATACCGCCTCACAGGCGTAAAAAGCTTTGTGCTAGACGGCCATATGTCAGATTTAATTATAGTATTAGCAAAAGTAAATGATAATTCAGGGTCCCAACGACTTGCACTCTTTTCAGTTGATAGTACGGCGACTGGGTTAACAAAAAACCTACTCAATTCTACCGATCAAACAAGAAAACTCGCAAAATTAATGTTCACCGACGTTGAAGCGACTTGTATTTCCAGCGAAGACGATGTCACTGAGGCTATGCAAAAAACATTTTTAAAATCTTGTATTGGCCTTTCTAATGAGATGGTAGGGGGAGCTGAAAGACTTCGTGAAGACACGCTAGAATATGTCAAAATGCGAATGCAATTCGGGCGATCAATAGCGTCATTCCAAGTTACTAAACACAAAGCTACTGATATGCTTGCTGATGTAGAACTTGCAAAGTCAGCGGCTTATTACGCTGCGGCGGCGTTTGATGATGGTGAGAGCGATATAGCGGCAACTGCATCTATAGCCAAAGCCTCTGCGTCTGAAGCTTATATGCAAACAGCAATTAACGCTGTTCAAATGCACGGGGGTATTGGTTTCACATGGGATAACGACACCCATCTTTGGTTTAAAAGAGCAAAAAGTTCAGAAGTATTTCTAGGGACAGCAGATTTTCATCGTGAGTTGATGATGCAGTCTTGGGATCAATAAGGAGAGTTATTTATGTCAATGAATGAAGAACAAGTCCGCAACGAAGTGCGTGAATGGTTAAAGGAAAATTGGAGCCCCAATCTCGATTTAGTGGAATGGCGCTTAAAGCTTGCCGATTCTGGTTGGGGTATGGCTAATTGGCCGGCTGAATGGTATGGCCGCGATCTACCGGTTAGTTTAGTCCCGGCTATAGAAGAAGAATTTAATAAGATTGGCGCTTTAACAATTCCTAAATCTGGAATTCGAATGTTAGCGGCTGCGACTATTCTTAACCATGGCTCTGACATGCATAAAGAAAAGTTTTTAAAACGCATAATTACTGGGGAAGACGTATGGTGCCAATTATTTAGTGAACCCGGTAGTGGCTCAGATCTCGCCGGAGCAACCACAAAAGCAGTGATGGTAGGCAATAAATGGGTGGTCAATGGCCAGAAAGTTTGGACTACGAGCGCTCATAAAGCCCACTGGGGGTTATTATTAGCTCGAACTGATATGGATGATACAAAACATAGGGGACTATCCTATTTTATCATTGATATGAACCAGCCAGGCGTTGAAACGCAACCGTTAATGCAAATGAATGGCCATGCCTCGTTTAATCAGGTTTTCCTGACAGACGCGGAAGTGCTGCCCGATTTTCAAGTTGGGGAACTCGGCGATGGTTGGCAGGTAGCCACCACTACGCTGATGCACGAAAGACGCGCCGCCGACTCACTTCGCTCTTGGGGACAGGCTTCAAAGGGAGATGGACCTATTTATGATCAAGAGCGAGTTGAAACTGAAACCACAATGCAGCCTTATAAATGGTACCCGCAGCGGGCTGGTAGGGTTGACCTGATTATGGACCGGGCAAAAGAAACCGGCGCGATTAAGGATCCAGCCATTCGCCAGGAAATTNGCGAAGCTTATGACTTTACATAAATCAGCCGAGTGGACAGCACGTCGCGCTAGGGCGGCACAAGAGCAAGGGAAGCCACAAGGGCCAGAAGGCTCCCTTGGCAAACTAGCAGCCAGTAATGTCGCTAGAGCTGCCGCGAAAGTACACACACTCATAAGCGGTGCCGATGCGATGCTAACTGGCGAAGACAGTCCTATGGATGGTACAATCGCNGAAATCCTTGTTTCATTTCCAGCATCCTCAATAGCCGGCGGCACNGACGAAATACAAAAAAATATTATATCAGAACGAGTATTAAATATGCCTAAGGAAACCCGTTTTGACGCNGATAAACCGTTTAAGGATATACCAAGAAATACAGTTTCNTAATAAGCAGAANAATTGNTTGCGAGGTACTGGGGCAAANGAAAATGTCCAGTACCCGATCCCCCCACTTTTCAAGTTATCCTATTCGTTATCGGAACTCTTCACCCTATATCGCCAGGCAAAAGTCAGCGTAATCAGGCATACTATCGGCAGAAACGCCGCCACTAAAATGACTAGACCATAGTCAGATGCTTCCCACAATAACGAGGCAATCGTAGGTGAAACAGCTGACCCCAGCATGAACCCAATGGCTAGAAAACCAGCTATAATTCCAAAATTCTGACGACCTAATAATTGAGCGATTATTGTTGGCCGGATAATACTGAAAACGCCGTACCCTGCGCCTTGACCTATAACAAATACAGCAATAGCAAAAGGGATCGCATTACTATAATAAAGGGCCAGCCCAGCTATAAATATCGAAAGAAACGATACAAGACATATCGCTAAGACAGACACATGACGCTCAAATAATGTCATGATCACACGACCGGCCACTTGCATTGGACCTATCATAGAGGCCCCAAGAACGGCCATCTCTGCAGTAAACCCTCTACCAATTAATATTGGAAGCATATGCGTCGTTATCATTCCNTGCGCGCAAGCTGCAAGAGTGAAAGTCACGGCAATAAGCCAAAAAGTCCACGTTTTGGCCACCAGCATCGCCTTGCGCGCGGTAGGACTTGGNGATTGCCGTTTTTCTCTTGCGTAATAAGCTGCCTGNTTCGAGCCATAGATTATNAGGGGNACTGCTACCGTGANTATAATCACGCCAAAAATAATTAAAGCTANACGCCAATCGAAAAACTTTATCAAAATATGTGCACTTGGAAATGAGATAGTCGATGCAAATCCTGCGATAAGTGTCACATAGGTAATTGCTCTCCGCGCCTCCAGGCCCATTGTATAAGTTATTATAGCAAAACATGCTTCGTATAATGAGCTCGACATCGCCAAGCCAATCCCGAACCAAATAAGGTAAAACTGCCAGACTTCGGTAACTTGGGACAATAAAAGTAGGAGCACGCCTGCCACCAACGCGCCACCAGAAAATAGACTTTTNCCNTGACCAAAATCTATCAGTCGACCCACCAATGGGGCAGCAAATGCTGCCACAATAAGCGCCATGGTAAAGGCTCCTGTTAGCACAGGCTTAGAGAATTTTAATTCTGCCTCCCATGTCGGAAAGAATGCAGCAAAAGAATAATAGTAAGCCGCCCACACCAATGTTTCGGCAACCGCAAAAGAGCCCACTATTTTAAAAAATGTCTTCTGATCGTAGGNTTTTTTTGGNTCGTCTGTTGTGTCTGAACTATCCATACCTAAACCGAGACNAACTTAGCGCNCTTTTTCATTTGATATTCGCATGGGGACGCCAAATTCCCTTTGACAAATTTTGGCCAGCTTGTTCACNCCCNCCTTNATTGTATTTTCATCAGGGTGCCCAAAACATAAACGTAGCTTAGATCTTGCGGGGACGGTGTCAGTGGACCATTCCGGGCCAGGATTTATAGCTATACCCTCTGAAAGAGCGATACNTGCTAACCTNACGGTGTCTACANTATCAGGNAAAGTAACCCACAAAAATATGCCGCCTTCGGGAACTTCAAACTCTGCTGACGTCCCAAAATTCGCTTCAATAGCTTCAGTCAAGATTCTAAGTTTTTTCTCGAGTGTTNCNCAAAGGGATTTAATATGTTTATCAAAATTTGCTTCACAATATTCTGCGAGCATCATTTGTTCTAATGCACCAGTCCCACCGTCACTCTTAAGTGCTAAAAGTTGGGACAGAACATTCCAGTTGCCAATCAGATAGCCAATTCTCAATGCTGGTGCAATTGTCTTAGAAAAAGATCCACAGTGAATTACCCTGTTACCCTCATCCAACGCAGCTAAGGCTGGAGGTCTACTGCTGTCCCATATTAAGTCGGCATAGCATTCGTCTTCTACAATCGGGATTTGAAACTTTTTCGAGATCTCCAGCAGTTTAAGCCTATTTTTCTCTGGCATTATACTGCCGGCTGGATTTTGAACTGTAGGAATTACATAGATAAATTTTGGTTTTATCGACTTATCTAAAAGATCTTCCAATCTCTCTACTAGCAAATCTAAACGGATACCTTCATCGTTAAGTGGTACACCAATAGGCTTCACCCCGATCCTTCTTAATCTATTAATTGCGCTACCATAACTAAATTGCTCAACAATTACTGTATCGCCAGGGTTACAAAAGGCCGCATTGATTAGATCTAATGCTTGTCCGGATCCTGATGTAATTAGAATATCGTCACTTGAAACGCTCAGACCACTTCGTTTGTTTACCTTCTTAGATATAAACTCTCTGAGAGGTTTATATCCTTGGGGTCCATGCTGTAATCCATATGTTGCTAATGTCTTGCCCTCCCGTTTTAACACCTCCGAAATTGATTTTATCATGTCGTCAACTGGAATGCTCTCAGCATCATTGTGACCACCAATAAAATTATATTCCGGAAAGCCGCTCCATCGCTGACTCGGGGCAGGTAAATCACTTTTAAAAAACGTCGAATACTCTATGTCCAATGCCATTCATTTTCTCCCAAACAAAAAGCCAGAAAGATATCGAGGTGATGATGTAAGGACTTGTTACTTTATTCAAAATAGCGCAACAAGGAGATAACTACTATTAGTAATGATAGCTATTTTTCCGGTAGAGAAATGTAAATGTCAAATCCCGATCATCCTTTAACAGGTATACGTGTTTTAGATTTAACCCAAATTTATAACGGCCCTTATGCCACCTTTCTAATGGCAATGGCAGGTGCTGACGTTATTAAAGTAGAACCCCCTGGAGGGGAGCATTTAAGACGAAGGAATGCGAGAGGGGGCGCTTTGTATCCTTTTAAAATGCTTAACCCTAATAAGCGCAGCATTTTATTAGATTTAAAAAATGAAGAAGACCGGGACATTTTTTTAGAATTAGCCTCAACGGCAGATATTATAATTGAAAATTTTGCACCGGGCGTTGTTGATCGCCTAGGTGTGGGTTATGAAACCATTAAAAAAATTAAACCAGAAATCATTTATGCTTCCGGTAGCGGCTACGGGCAAGATGGTCCATACAAAGGTTACCAGGCTATGGATATCGCCGTTCAGGCCATGAGTGGTGTTATGAGCGCAACAGGGTTCCCCGACAATCCACCCGTCAAAGCTGGGGTAGCATTATGCGACTTTTTTGCTGGAATACATCTATTTGGTGGAGTTATGACAGCACTTGTCAAAAAAGAGCGAACCGGCAAAGGGTCCTATGTTGACGTCTCAATGCAAGAAGCTGTCTTCCCGTCTTTCGCTTCAAACCTTGGACTTATATTCGATACCGACGTAAAAAAAATCCCCGAGCGAGTAGGGAATTTTCACGGAGGACTATCCATTGCACCATATGGCGTTTACCCCTGCAAAGACGGATACGTTTCCATAATATGTAATAATGACACTCACTGGCATAGGTTATTGGACGCAATGGATATGCCCGAGGCTAAAAAGGATCCAAAATTTCTTACAATGGCGGATCGTGTAAAAAACCTAGATGATTTAACTAATCTTATCACTGACTGGTCATCCCGCTTTGCCCGTTCAGAAATTATGGCTTCATTAAATGACGCGCGCGTGCCTTGTGGAATGGTTAAAGATCTTGGTGAAGTCATTGAAGATGAAAACTTGCATGCTAGAGGGATGATCCGCTGGATAAACGACGAAGAAGGGCAAAAGTCACTCGCAACAGCAAGCCCGTTACATATTGATGGTGTAAACAGTGTCGATTATCAGGCCGCACCTGAGATCGACGCCAATAGAGACGAAATATTGAAAGAGCTTAGAGCTAATAACCAGTAATCTCAAAATACATAAAAGCATCCTTTGGAATATGTCACATGCATAAAGATCTAGAAAATAAGGTAGCTATCATCACTGGAGCCAGCAGAGGTTTAGGGCAAGAGTACGCAGTAAAACTAGCAGAAGCAGGGGCAAAAGTTATCGCAGCTGATATAACGGATTGCAACAAAACCACTCAAATTATTAAGGACTCCGGGGGAACCTGTATGAGCGTCCAACTTGATGTAAGAAATCAGTCAAGTTGCGATGCGATGGCAAAAATGACATTCGATAAGTTTGGCCGCATCGACATTTTGGTAAATAACGCGGCCCTCTATGGTTCTCTTAAGGGAGGACGCTTCGATGCACTCGCAGAGCAAGATTGGAATGATTGCTTAGACGTCAACATCAGCGGGATTTGGCGCTGTTGCAAGGCAGTTATTGGTTCGATGAAGGCTCAACAGAGCGGATCTATAATAAACATCTCATCCTTAGCAGCTTTGGCTGGTTTACCCTATGCCTTGCACTATTCGACGTCAAAAGCAGCAGTTATTGGTTTAACGCGGGCGCTAGCACGCGAGCTGGGACGCGATTGGATCCGAGTAAATTCAATTGGACCTACAGCCGTTGCTACGGAAGGAACAGAGGAATTTTTTGGAGATAAACTAGAGCAAGCGACTAAAGCAATAGCCGAGGGCCAAGCACTGAAAAGGACTCTCTCTCCAGATGACCTGACCGGAACAATTCTGTATCTGGCTAGTGACGCTTCAAAGTTTGTTACAGGCCAAACGATAATGGTGGATGGTGGAACAGTATTTCTTTAATAATTACTTAATCAACATTTTGATTTAAAGAAAAGGTAGAATGGAAATGTCCATAACTTACGATTACAAAGGCCGATCCGTTGTCATAACAGGCGGAGCAAAAGGTATCGGGCTGGCTGCAGCCAAACGTTTTCACTCAAGTGGGGCGAACGTTTCCTTGTGGGATATGGACGAAGGCCGCCTCAATGAGGTTAAAGATAACTTTTCTGGTAAAATAGATACTCAAGTCGTGGACGTAACAAAATGGGATTCCGTCAACGCTGCGGCTGAAAATAGTTTCAAAAGCATCGGAGGCGCAGACATTCTTGTAAATAGTGCAGGGATCGCGGGTCCAAATTTCAAAACCTGGGAATACCCAATTGAAGAATGGATGAAAGTTGTAGACATCGATCTGAATGGCACCTTTCTTTGCTGTAGAGCCCTGGTGCCATTTATGAGAGAAAATAAATACGGACGAATTGTAAATATAGCCTCAATAGCGGGAAAGGAAGGTAACCCCAATGCGGCGCCATACAGTGCGGCAAAAGCGGGGGTCATTGGTCTAACTAAATCACTTGGAAAAGAACTAGCGGATATGAATATAACCGTAAATTGTATTACTCCCGCAGCAGTTCGCACAGAAATTTTCGATCAAATTAGTCAAGAACATATAGACTTTATGCTATCCAAAATTCCAATTGGACGTTTTGGAACCGTAGATGAAATAGCAAATCTGATCACGTGGTTAAGTTCTGAGGAATGCTCGTTTAGCACCGGAGGTGTTTTCGACATCTCAGGTGGAAGAGCTACTTACTAGATCTTTTTATCAATACTTAAAAAAACTTTCATACCTTAAGTTATAATTTAACCTGTTGCTGAAGCCTTAATTTGGATGGTTAACGAAATGACAGATGCAGTGGTAATATTATCTGCAAACCAAGCGTTTTACGATGCGTTCTCTACAGCGAGTTTTGACCTAATGAAAAACGTTTGGTCCTCAAGTGAGGAAATCGTTTGCATACACCCAGGTTGGGCACCACTTTATGGACAAGANGCTGTCATGCAAAGTTGGAGTAATATTTTGATGGGAGGGCATTCTCCTAAAATTACTTGTCACAACGCTATAGCCCATTTTCTAAAATTTGATCTGTGTTTTGTGACCTGTTTTGAGAGCCTTCAAGGGGGAACAATGGCGGCGACCAACATCTTTCTAAATGAAGAAAATTCATGGAAAATGATTCATCATCACGCAGCGCCTACTGCCCAACATATTCCGCATACCAGTAACGATAATTCACGATTACAATAACTAGACTTTACCGATATTCATTGGGACTTATTGAAACATGACAACGTCTGCAACAAACTTAGTTAATATGACCGCTAACGAAATTGTTGGTTTATTAAAGAAAAGAGAAGTAACCCCAGCTGAGCTCCTAGATGCATTGAGGGAAAGAATCAGTGAGGTTGATAATAAAGTAAATGCTCTACCCACTTTATGTTGGGAAAGGGCCTACAAAGACGCAGATAAAATGTCAAATTTAAGTTTAGATGAACGCGGCATACTGGCAGGCTTGCCTGTAGCCATAAAGGATCTCAACCCCGTTAGCGGCGTGCGCTCCACCTGGGGGTCGCCAATCTACCGAGATTTTGTGCCTACGCGATCTGATTGCCTGGTTGAAAATCTGGAAAAGGAAGGCGGGATAGTTTACGCAAAAACAAACACGCCAGAATTTGGCGCTGGAGCAAACACTTTTAATGAAGTCTTTGGTGCCACTTTAAATCCTTGGGATACCACCAAAAGTTGTGCCGGGTCTTCTGGCGGATCTGCAGTAGCCTTGGCAACTGGCCAAGCTTGGCTGGCGAGCGGTTCAGATCTTGGAGGTTCATTGAGAAACCCGGCAAGCTTTTGTTCTGTGGTAGGTTTTAGACCAAGCCCTGGTCGGGTAGCCTATGGAGCTGCGGGTGCTGGAGCATATCCAAGCGGGTTGTACAGCATTCCAGGACAGCCATTCAGCGTTGCCGGACCTATGGCTCGCACAGTTGCCGACGTTGCTCTATTCTTAGATGCTTTGGTGGGGACTCATCCGGCTGATCCTATTTCACTACCCAAAACTGAGAAAAGTTATCTCGAGGCCGTAAATAATCCAAGGAAACCGCGCAAAGTTGCCTTTTCACCTGATCTAGGGGTGACACCTGTCGATAGAGAAGTTGCCGATATTTGTAGAAAGGCAGCTGAGGTATTCGAAGACTTGGGATGCATCGTAGAGGAGGCGCATCCTGATTTCTCCGATGTGCAAGATATATTCCAGACTTGGCGCGCTATATCCTTTTACGTCAGTAAAAAAGAACTGCTTGATAATCAAAAAGATCTACTGAAACCAGAGGTTGTCTGGAATATTGAAAAAGCATCAGAAATAACGGTTGATGACTTTGCGCGCATCGAACTTGCTCGAGGACGTTACCTTGCACGAGCCAATGAATTTTTTCAGGATTACGACTTGTTACTTTGTCCTGCTACCGTTGTGCCGCCGTATCCAGTAGAGCAGCGGTTCGTCGAGAGCCTAGGTGATCACAAGTTCTCTAATTATGTAGAATGGCTGACCATAGCGTATGCGATTACCCTCACAGGCCATCCCGCATTGAGTATACCCGCTGGGTTTACAGGGTCTGGTTTACCTGTTGGCCTTCAAATGGTTGGGGGACCGAGAGGGGAAGAAAATTTGCTCATGGCAGCCGAGCTTTATGAAAAAGCATCAACTATTAAGTTCGGGGTTCCCATAGATCCTATTAGCTCTTAAAGTTATAAGGTGTATTAAATAGAAAACAGGATAATCTTCTATCATGCCAGAGTTATTAAGTTCTGCCCAACGACAAGACGCTCTTGAAAATTTAACTGGCTGGAGCGAAGCAACCGACGGAAAAGCAATAAGAAAAGTGTTTGAATTCAGAGATTTTAAACAAGCTTTTGGTTTCATGTCACAGGCTGCTCTAAAGGCGGAACAAATGGACCACCACCCAGAATGGAGCAATGTTTACAATAAAGTCGACGTGACCTTATCTACGCACGATGCCGGGGGTGTAACAGAATTAGATATTCAATTAGCCGCTTTTATGGATAACGTCGTCAGTTAGTATTTGATGTAACATCAAGAGAATAGCCGGATCCTCTGACCGTGCGTACCAACTCCGGTCCGTCCCAAGCATTAAGTGCCTTTCTTAAACGCCTTATATGAACATCCACCGTTCTTGCTTCAACATAAACATCACCCCCCCATACTTTTCCTAAAAGCACGTCTCTCGAAAAGACGTAGGTTGGCCGGTCTATCAGTGTTTCTAAAAGCTTAAAGCACTTGGGGCTAAGATGGACCATATGGCCATCACGNGTGACNCTGTGGGAGTCTAAGTTAACAACAACACCTTCGTATTCTTTTATTGAGGAGTTATTCTGTCCCGACGAACGACGCAGTAGCGCGTTTATNCTGGCGACAAGCTCTCGNGGAGAATATGGTTTTACCATGTAATCATCTGCTCCAGCCTCTAAGCCTAGAACCCTGTCGCCTTCCTCTCCCCTCGCTGTTAACATTATAATAGGGATATGCCGTGTCTCTTTTTTACCGCGCAAGATACGACAAACTTCCAACCCAGAGCGCTCTGGTAACATCCAGTCTACGACGACTAAGTCAGGGATTTCTATTTCGGCACGACCGATAGCTTCCTCGCCTGTAAAGGCCACAACAGTCCTGAAATCAGCTTTCTCCAAGTTATAGCAAAGCATTTCTGCCAACGGAGGTTCNTCCTCAACAACTAATATGAGTGGAGCCATTTTTATATCACCCTTGCTACAAACCTTTTTAGTTGAAAGTTTTCCGTTTTAATTACGATAATTTGCAAGGAAAAATCAACCAATCCGACCCAAAACGTAATCAGCGGTCCTCTCGTCAACAGGATTTTCAAATACTTCCGCTGTTTCCCCATGCTCAACGATCGAGCCCAAGTGGAAGTATGCAATTTTATCCGATAAGCGGCGGGCTTGCTGCATAGAATGAGTTACGATCACAATCGTGTATTCCGCTTTTAATTCGGTTATCAATTCCTCAATTCGTTTGGTCGCAATTGGATCGAGTGCAGAGCATGGCTCATCCATCAAAATTATATCGGGGCGCACCGCTATCGCTCGCGCTATACAAAGCCTCTGTTGTTGTCCGCCAGATAGGCTTGTTCCAGGCACATTTAGTCTGTCTTTAACTTCGTCTAGAAGGCCTGCCCGTTCGAGGCTACCTAGGACGATCCCGCGTAACTCCTCGTCATCAGCGGCGAGGCCATGAATTTTTGGCCCATAAGCAACGTTTTCGAATATAGACTTTGGAAATGGGTTGGGTTTCTGGAACACCATGCCTACTTGCGTTCGAAGCTGCACGACGTCCCTAGCTGGATCATAAATATTTTCTCCATCAAGAAATACTTGGCCCTCAATATTACAAACACTAATAGTGTCATTCATTCTATTCAGACTTCTAATAAAGGTTGACTTCCCGCAACCCGACGGTCCTATCAAAGCCGTAACCTCGTTTGGATATATATTCAATGACACGCCTTTAAGCGCTTGCACTTTAGCGTAGGAAACCGTTAAATCTTTGGTGGCCATTTTCGCTTTCATATCAACAGATCCCTCTTCTCCATGCCTTACGTCCTCCATTATAGGTCCTTCCGTAATTGGAGAATTAATCAGACTTTCGATAGGATTATTTTCCATACTAATACTCCTCAATAACGTGTTTCAAATTTGTTGCGCAAAATTACAGCCGTCAGATTTAAGGTACCGACAAAGGCCAGCAGCACCAGGATTGCCGCCGAAGTCCTCTCCGCGAAAGCTGTCTCCGGCATGTCTGACCATAAGAAAACTTGAACAGGCAGCGCGGTGGCCGGGTCAGTGAAGGTAGTAGGCAAATCAACCACGAATGCCACCATTCCTATCATCAATAGTGGCGCGGTTTCACCTAAAGCCCTTGCTGTTCCAATTATTGTGCCAGTTAGCATCCCCGGCATTGCAAGAGGTAATACATGGTGAAAAACTGCCTGGATTGGACTTGCACCAACAGCGAGCGCAGCCTCTTTAATTGAGGGCGGAACGCTTTGAATAGCTGCGCGCCCTGCAATAATGATAGTTGGNAGCGTCATTAAAGCTAGGACCATCCCNCCCACAAGGGGCGCAGATCGNGGAAGCTCAAAAAAATTTAAAAATACGGCAAGCCCCAATAAACCAAAGACAATCGATGGCACCGCCGCCAAGTTATTTATGTTGACCTCTATAAACGACGTCCAAGCATTTTTCGGGGCGAAGCTCTCTAAATAAATAGCCGCTAATACGCCAAGTGGAAAAGAGATCAAAAGGCATACCATCACACTGTAAAATGAGCCTATCATCGCACCTGCTATTCCTGCCTGTTCCGGTTCCCGCGAATCTCCTTTTGTAAAGAGCGTCCAGTTAAACTGCATCTCCAGTTTATTTTGTTCCATTAATTGATCTAACCATAATAGTTGCTGATCGCTTAGCTGTCTCAGATCAGCGGGAAGATCTCTATTCAGTTTTCCTTTCAACAGCATATCTACGTCATCAGATGCGGTGACCCAAATCGTAATTTCCTCACCTATCTGGTTTGGGTTAGTTAAAATGAATTCTCTAAGTTCGTACGCTGCGCCAGAACTCACCAATTTTGATAATTCCCGCTTCATTCTCCGCGTCTTCGCATCTGGAAAGCTGCTGCGCATCGATTTTTTTATGAAGCCCTCAAAATCCGCCTTACTAATCTGAGCCGAATTCGAGTTTTTTCCCTCCTCGAATTCNTCCACATCCAACGAAATAGTAAGCAGCATTTTGGCTTGCCTTACTGCATCTGCTCCCGAGATTGCAACAATAATAAATAAGACGCCTAGAAATGCTAACCCCAAAAAAACTGAGGATATGGCAAACATTCTAAAGCGCTTTTCGGCGAGGTGCCGGCGGCGTAGTTGCTCGGCACTTGGGCCTTTAAACGCTAGCTCAGTCATATTGCTCTCTATATGCTTTTACAATTTTCAACGCGGTGACGTTTAAAGCTAACGTCACGGTAAATAACATGAGCCCTAGGGCAAAGGCTGATAATGTTTTTGGACTGTCAAACTCCTGATCTCCTGTTAATAACGTCACGATTTGGACAGTAACCGTTGTGACTGCATCCAAAGGATTCAAAGTAAGCTTTGCGGTGAGGCCAGCAGCCATCACCACAATCATCGTTTCACCGATAACACGCGATGTGGCCAACAACAAACCTCCAGCAATACCTGGAAGGGCAGCTGGAATAATCACTTTCTTTATTGCTTCCGAACGGGTTGATCCTACAGCCAGTGCGCCCTCTTTAAGTGAAGTTGGAACTGCTGTGATGGCATCGTCCGAAATTGAAGAAACAAAAGGGATAGTCATTATTCCCATTACTAGTCCGGCAGCCAGAGCACTTTCCGAGGAAACATCTAAGCCAATAGCCTCTCCTCCTCGTCTTAGCCATGGAGCAACTACAATCGCTGCAAAAAAACCATAAACGACCGTTGGAATACCCGCGAGAATCTCAAGTGTAGGTTTGATTTTTGATCGAACGCTTGAAGAAGCATATTCACTCAAGAAAACGGCTGACATAAGGCCCACAGGACCAGCCACCGTCAACGCCACAGCACTGATTAATAACGTACCAACTAACAGAGGAATAGCGCCGAACGCACCACTTGATCCCACTTGATCTTCTCGAATGGCCATTTGAGGAGACCAATGCAGGCCAAAGAGAAAGTCGGTTATTGGTACTATTTGGAAAAATCGGATCGACTCAAAAATTAAGGATGCCACTATACCTATGGTCGTGAGAATGGCCACACTGGAACAAAGAATTAGGACGGCCATAATTAACCGCTCTGTCCAAAACCGTTTTTTAGGCGCCGCTTTTGACGCCTGTGTTGCTTCTCTCACATTAAATTCCGATGCTTATTTCACATAAATCGATATAGAAACGTCTAATATAGTTTTACAAAAACAGTCCCCAAATTTGACATCCTGAATAAAGCTAGGGTTGGTGGTCGTTAGAGGGACCGCCAACCCTGCACCTTCGATAACAACCCTAGAATTTAAAGTTTCAGATTTCCAAGTGATGCCACCATTTTATCTCGCGCTTTCCTCTCAACTGTCCCCATTGGGATTAACCCTTTATCGGTTAAGTAACCGTCTGGGCCAGACGTTCTTTCCGATGCGAATTCATTCATGAATTCTTCTATCCCAGGGACTACGCCGATATGCGCTTTTTTTACATAAAAGTATAGTGGTCGGGAGATTGGATAACCGCCTTCTGCGATGTTTTCAAATGTTGGCGCGTTACCTTCTATCGTGCTTCCTTGAACTTTATTAGCGTTTTGATCCAGGAAGCTATACCCAAAAATTCCGAGCGCTTTCGGGTTTGCTTCGAGCTTGCCAATGATCATGTTATCGTTCTCGCCAGCCTCAATATACGCGCCATCTTCTCGTACGGTGTGGCAAATTCGCTTGTAGGCTTTTTTATCTTTTTTTATACCAAGGGTTTTATCACCCTTCTTCATGGCTTTAATCCACTTAAATTTCTTACACCCGCCTTCCATGGCCAATTCCGCAAAAGCGTCTCTCGTTCCCGATGTTGGGGGGGGACCTAATACTTCAATTTTTATGGCCGGCAAAGCCGCGTTAACGTCCTTCCAGGTCTTGTGCGGATTTGGAATGAGTTTGCCATCCCCAGCTGGAATATCTTTTGCCAATGCTAGGAATATATCTTTTCGGGTAAGTTCAAACTTTTCCGATTTCTTGGAGTTGGCCAAAACAATACCATCGTAGCCAACTTTCACCTCAACAATATCTTTGATCCCGTTTTCTGCGCATCGCGATACCTCTTTTTTCTTAATCCGGCGTGAGGCGTTAGTAATGTCGGGGTGTTTGACACCAATTCCNGCACAAAAAAGTTTTAAGCCACCGCCAGATCCGGTACTTTCCACGACTGGTGTTTTGAATGACGTCGTTTTTCCAAATTTCTCGGCCACTGTTGTAGCAAAAGGATAGACAGTTGAAGAGCCTACAATTTTTATCTGATCACGAGCCTGAGCAAAGCTAGATGAAAAGATAATTGCTGCTGCCAAAGCTAGGGTTTTCTTAACCATTTCCGCGTTTATCTCCAAAAAGGTTACTTTTTACTTGATATTGATAAACGTGTTATATTATTGACTTGCGACGCTATTGTTACGCAAATGTTACATTTTGATGACAATGATAGCTAGAGTATATTTTCATCAAAGCGGGGTAACATCACTGTAAAAGATGTCTCTTTATTTACTTCACTTTTAACTTCTAAGTGCCCCCGATGCCTTGCAACAATATGTTTGACTATGGCGAGTCCTAAACCCGTGCCACCCATCGACCTAGAGCGACCCTTGTCCACTCTATAAAATCTCTCTGTAAGTCTTGGAATCTCTTGGGCGGGGATACCCTCACCATGATTGGTAATCGAAACAAATATACCTGGAGCGCCCGTTTCAGGAAGGTTNTCAACNANCCCTATATCCAATCGAATATCCGTATCTTCNCTACCATAATTAATAGCGTTTGATACTAGGTTCTGAAAAACCTGTGCTAATTCGTCCGCATCCCCTGTTATTGGCGGCAAATCTTTCTCTACTAAAGTGCGGAGTTTCATCCCTTTACCCATCGCTCTAACCGAAAGTGAACTGGCGACCTCGCTTATTATTTGATCAACTGCAATGACATCATCGGGAGTTATATGTTCATCGGCCTCNACTTTAGATAATGTCAATAACTCATCAATAAGTCTCGCCATTCGTTTGGCTTCACTTTCCATAATTGATAAAAAACGAGCACTCGCTTCAGGATCACTTCTTGCGGGGCCTTGCAAGGTTTCAATAAAGCCAAGAAGAGCGGAGAGGGGAGACCTTAATTCATGGCTGACATTTGCGACAAAGTCTGACCTTACTTTCTCCATACGCCTTGTACTTGTGACGTCCGAGAGAACAATCATGGCCCAAACTGGACTTTTTGCATTTANGTCAGGCAATCTCCACATTTTAACGTCATAAAAAAGGCCTATCGGATTAGGAAGATATATCTCACTTGGCAGCGTCGGTTTTCCCGCCAAACACTGTTTGATGATTTTTCTTATATTTTTATTATTCGTAAGCGCATGCAGAGAGCTTTTCGAGGGGTCGGCTTCGAGCAATCTCTTGTATGCCTTGTTATAATCAATAACTAGCTCTTGCTCATCAACAATCAACACTGGGTCGGAAACGCCATCCAGGATGCTCGTATCAAATGGTGTGTTGTTTTCTTCGTCTATTTTTTTAAACTTCAACATCTCAATTTTCCAACCATAAAACCTTGAAGCGCACATTATTATTTGTATGCAAAAACATCAACGATGGCATATTGTAAAGAGATGACGCTACCAAAATTTGATATAGCTTTAAAGAGGGGAAGTGTTTGGCTTGCTGGAGCCGGACCGGGTGACCCTGGATTACTAACACTGCATGCTTTAAGCGGTCTACATCAGGCAGATATCATTGTCTATGATGCTTTAGTAAGTAAGGAAATTTTAAAGCTGGCAAATCCATCAGCAGCTCTTGAGTTCGCAGGAAAACGAGGCGGAAAGCCCTCACCAAAGCAAGTTGATATTTCTCTTAGATTAATACATCTCGCNAGAAAAAATAAGCGCGTTCTTAGACTAAAGGGAGGGGATCCTTTTGTTTTTGGACGAGGAGGTGAAGAGGCTACAGCGCTGTATGACGCAGNTATTCCTTTTAGAATTATTCCTGGGATAACTTCGGGCATTGGAGGACTAGCATATGCCGGGATACCACTTACTCATCGCGACACAAACCATGCCGTCACCCTTGTCACCGGACACGACGCCATAGGTGGAATTTCGACCATTGACTGGGCTTCGATAAGTAAAAGTGCACCCGTTATCGTCATTTATATGGCAATAAAACATCTAGAATCCATAGTAAATTCACTGTTATCAGCAGGCAGAAAGCATAACGAGCCAATGGCTATAGTTTCGAATGCGTCCTTACCCAACCAGTTTGTTTTGGAGACGTCTTTAGGCTCTTGTATGCAAGATTCGCAAAATTCCAAGGTCAAGGCACCATCTATCGTTGTGATTGGCCCTGTAGTGAATTTCAGAAACATGCTCAACTGGCTAAGTGAAGTTCCCAAACCCATCGGTAAAGTTGAAACTTTAGCTGATTTTAAAACTAAGCAAGCCGGATAGGACAAGCTTGGCTACTCCCGGCATAATTATTAGTGCGCCGACGAGTGGTGCTGGCAAAACAACCATAACGCTTGGTATTTTGCGNGCTCTTAGAGACNAAGGATTAAACGTTTCTGCTGCAAAAATTGGGCCCGACTATATCGATTCTAAATTCCATGAGCGAGCCAGTAGTGGCCGATGCGTAAACCTAGATACTTGGGGAATGAACAGGCCGCAATTACAATATTTAGCCAGCGAAGCATCCGAAGATTCCGATATATTTGTTGTAGAAGGGGTCATGGGGCTATTCGATGGCGCACTTCAATCAGGTGAAAGTGGCAATGGCTCGACTGCTAGCGTGGCACTCGAACTCGGAATACCAATAATTCTTGTTGTAGATGCCAGTTCCCAGGCGCAATCTGTTGCCGCGCTTGCTTCCGGTTTTTTGAACCACGATAAACGGCTAAATTTTGCGGGTGTGATTCTTAATAGAGTAAACAGCCAACGCCATGGTAACATATTGAGAAGCGCTTTGTCCGACTCGGGCATTAAAGTGCTTGGTATCATACCGAGCGATCATGACCTGAATTTACCATCTAGGCATCTTGGTTTGGTGCAAGCAGATGAAATCAACGCATTAGAACAATTTATACAGAAAGCTTCTGAGTCGATATCCTCGAATGTAGACCTT
>FUFK010047699.1_pt1 | contig 47350 bp, 44 predicted proteins | sample 1021851 | NCBI WGS metagenome assembly FUFK01 (sample SAMEA51879418, study PRJEB19060) | metagenome
CTCACAAACAGGTGGGGAAAGAACATGACTGATAGCGATGAAAATGAAATAATTAGGACAATTGGTGTGAAGGTAAATTTCGGAGATTTCTGGGCCTTAAAGGGTATAGACATCACAGTTAGAAGAGGAGAAATCATTGTCATACTAGGTCCGTCTGGCTCGGGTAAATCGACATTCATCAGGACTCTGAACAGACTGCAACCACACAGTGGAGGTACGATTGAGGTCGATGGAATCACTATCGACGAAGATACTAGTGTCGCTGATTTGAAGTACGTTAGGTCAGAAGTCGGATTTGTATTCCAACAATTCAACCTATTCCCTCACCTGACAATAATGGAGAATATCACACTCGCTCCAATGAAGGTCAAGGGCATGACAAAGCGTCAGGCAGAAGACAAGGCTATGGAATTACTGGAAAGGGTAGGAATTCCCGAGCAGGCCTACAAGTATCCGAGTGGACTATCCGGTGGTCAGCAACAGCGTGTTGCAATTGCTAGAGCTTTAGCAATGGATCCGAAAATCATGCTGTTCGACGAGCCGACCAGCGCTCTTGACCCTGAAATGATTAAGGAAGTTCTGGATGTAATGAAGGATCTTGCTCAAAGAGATATCACGATGATTGTAGTTACACACGAAATGGGATTCGCCAAGGAAGTTGCCGACCGCTGCATACTATTCGACGAAGGTCACCTTATTGAGGAAAACACTCCGCACGAGTTCTTCGACAACCCTACACACGATAGAACCAAGTTATTCCTCAAGCAAATCTTGTGAATNANNNGTCNAGCCAATTNGCGACTCGGTCTAGCATNGTGCTNCTGAANGTNAGTAGTTGNAANTCAGGGCCTTGAATNTCGATNGTGATTGTNGAGCCACGAGTAAAATGGGTTTCATCCCAACCATCGCTGACTACGTATCCTCTATGCATATCGCTTGTCATAACTGTAGGCTGTTGAGTCCACTCCCAGTAAGAACCATCTTCCCTTCTTTCTGCTCGTGGTAAATCTCTAGCCACGAAAAGGTAGTGACTGTCAACTTCCGATAGAGGGAAGGTGGTCCCTTCGATATCGACAACATGGCGATACCAGGCACCTTGGCCTAGGAAAGTTGAGAAGAGGCAACCGGATGAATATTGTTTACAATCGACATTTTGTCCTCGTTGGATTCTGTATTTCGAAGGTTGATATTGGTGTGTATTTGCGACCAACAAATCGTTCAATGCAGGGTCACAACGGATTTTATTTCCGCTTGTAGTTTCAATCTCAGCCTGCAACCTTGGTAGCCGATTAACGATTGCAGCCCCTTCAATTGCAGAGCGAATATCAGCTGGGAAATTTGTCGGATCACTACCCATATAGAATCCATATGACCCCTCTTCATCCTCCGACCTTGGATGGGAATTTACTCCCATCACAGGAGTGTCGGAATCCACAGAATGGGCAATTGAAGTTAGGGTCCCATCGCCACCTAATACAACTACCAAATCGCATTCAATGAAATCGGTGCGCCTAACGGTTTCTCTAGCAGAATAATCTACACTAATTCCACGCTCGGTGACAAGAATATCCAATTCGTTTCTGATTGATTCCAGCGCTTGATCATGAACTTCCTCGAAGTTTTTCTTGTAGACTACGAGTATGTTGTCTATCACCAATATACCCCCTTCTCACTTTAGGCGCAATAATCACTCCATATAGGGGCGACGCAAGGAGTCTGAGACTATCTTGGGGGTCTATTTTAGCCATAATTTACTGACTTGCAAAGCATAGGCTCATCATAGATAAGTTACGGGATTTACAGCAATGAGGGCGGTGTTGCTGGGGTTATTGCTGATAATTTCCAGTTCCTCAGGTTGCTTGGAAGTCCCAATCGAATCTTGCGAAGATACCGATTGTTTTCCTTTCAATAATGATCTTCTAAACGAATTACTTTCAAATCCAAATTCTCTGGATGTTTTGTTACTGGCCTCTGAAAATTCTAAGTTGCGTGTAAAATCCTCCACAACTTACCAAACGGAAACTCAACAGGGAGAAATACATTGGAATGTTGCGAAAGATGACGAACAAAATCTTCGTTCAATCGCAATGAGGCTGAGTCTTGGAACCACTTCTATTGATACTGAAGTTATCGAAGGCACCGAAACCACCAATATTAGATTGGGTAATGTTTGGTATGAAGGAAGGGATGCAATTCCTGACTACAAGGATCCGTTCTATGAAATCGCCGAACAAGCTACTGAAGACCCTGATGGCTTTTGGCCATCTTTTGGATTTGACACCACATCGATTTCAGATCTTGAATGGACAATAACCCACGACGTCCAGTCTCTAGAACAGGTGGCAAGTGCTCAAAATGAAACCCATAGCATAATTCTAGTCTTGAAAGGAATGCCTCCTGAACTAATTGGCGTGGAATTGTATGGAAACGATGATTCGGCTTTTGTTTTGAGTATCGAGAAAGGAGACGATGTGCAATTGAACCTTCAACCGGATTTACCTAGAGCGGCAATCGAATTCAACCTTGAAGCACCGTTGCAATTATCGGATGGAATTACAATCTGGGCAGGGTATGTGCCTCTAGGATTTACCTCCGAGGTTAATCCACTGGAGTTGACTTTCGAGGTTATCGAATCCGAATCAACCATTGCGGAGTTTAATCTTGCAGATTTGACATCTAACCAAACCGACGTATATGGCGATTGGTGGGAGTTCCTCTATTGGGATTATTCAGGAGATGGATATTTTTCCTCCTCTGATTATTACGAGATTCGTACAAATTCGACCAATGTTGTTACAATCAAAACATACGATAGTTGGGCGGATTCTTGGGCAGGAAACATGACCCATTCCAATGCTTAATCTTCTCTAGACAGAACACCCCACGTATTAGGGCAGATTCAAGCACTGTCCATAGGCAGAGACAGACATGTCAGAGCAGAGCCACCCTCTATTGCGCTTGTTAGGGCACTTGAGGGAGTATCGATGGCAGGTATGGCTCGCCTCTTTTTGTTCAATCATGAACAAGTTTTGGGATCTTGCACCACCAATTCTAATCGGTATGGCAATCGACGTTGTAACGTACAAAGAAGACTCTATGCTTGCCGATTTTGGCTATCCCGACCCTTATGATCAATTTTTGATATTAGTTGCTCTTACCGTAGTGATTTGGGTCCTTGAATCTCTCTTCGAATATTGGTTTGGAGTATTATGGCGAAATCTCGCTCAAAATGCTCAACATGAATTGAGAATGGACGCATACGAGCATATTCAAAATCTTGAGATGCAATGGTTTTCCGGCCAAACCACTGGCGGTTTGATGGCAATAATGAATGATGATGTCAATCAACTTGAACGATTCCTTGACCAAGGCGCCAATGACCTGCTTCAGGTTGCAACAACGGTTATCGTAGTCGGAGGAGTGATGTTTATTCTAGCACCTTCCGTGGCGATTTATGCGATTTTACCAATCCCAATAATTGTCGGTGGCTCGTTTATGTTCCAACGTAGAATTGGTGTTCGATACGCCAAAGTTCGTAAAGAAGTAGGGGATCTAAATGCACTGCTGAATAACAATTTGAGTGGAATTACCACAATCAAATCATTCACTGCAGAGGAGCGAGAGGTTGAGCGAGTAGGAGTTGCCTCTCGCTCATATAGAGATGCAAATAGAGATGCAATTCGCCTTTCTGCCTCATTCGTGCCTCTAATTCGGATGGCCATTTTATTTGCCTTTACAGCAAATATGCTGGTCGGCGGTTGGTTAGCGCTTGAGGGTGAACTGTCAATTGGAGCTTATTCGATAATCGTCTTCATCACCCAAAGGTTACTCTGGCCACTAACTCGACTCGGCCAAACTTTCGATTTGTATCAGAGGGCCATGGCATCAACTGACAGAGTTCTGAATCTACTGGATACTCCAATCGGTCTGGTTGAAGGTGATATTGAATTGGATGATACGAAGGGAGAGATTGCCTTCGACAACATTGGGTTTTCTTATCCCGAAAGAGAATCGGTTCTAGATGGAGTTTCTCTCAATATTGAGGCAGGCGAGACCATTGGGCTGGTTGGAAGCACAGGATCTGGAAAAACCACTCTTGTTGGTCTTCTTCTTCGCTTCCACGACCCTCTGCAAGGTTCGGTCAGTCTTGATGGAAATGATGTCAAGGAACTAAAATTAGCCTCACTCAGAGGTTCAATTTCTTTAGTTTCACAAAACACCACCCTATTTCCTGGAACGGTTCGAGATAACATCCTCTATGGCAGACCTAGTGCTAGTGAGGAAGAGGTTTTGGAAGCGGCTCGCATAGCAGAGGCTACTAATTTCATCAATGAACTTCCTGAGGGTTGGGAGACCGATATCGGTGAAGACGGCCACAGACTTTCTGGCGGCCAGCGTCAACGTTTAGCAATCGCGCGCGCGGTGCTGAAAGATGCACCAATACTAGTATTCGATGAAGCAACGAGCAATGTCGATAATGAGACAGAGGCAGCATTACAGCGTTCAATTGAAAGAATTTCCACAGATAGAACAACCATCATCATCGCCCATCGCCTTTCCACGGTTCGAAATGCAGACAAGATTGCAGTCTTAGACTCTGGCAAGATTACTGAATTAGGTAAGCATGAGGAATTGGTTGATGCCGACGGACTATACTCTAGGTTGTGGTCTGTACAAACAGGATTGGCTGCAAGCAATGATTGAGGTTGAAATATGACTGATGAATTAAGTGCTCCAAAATTAACTAAATTGGCGGAAACAATAGGATTTGAGATAACTGAATTTACCCCTGGTAAGTGTATAGTTGAATTAACGATTAGAGAAGACCATCTAAACGCCGGAGGCGTAGCCCATGGAGGACTACATGCTACATTGTTAGATACAGCGATGGGGGGGACATTGGTGACTACTTTACCAAAAGAAGAGTGGTGTGCTACAGCACAATTGGATCTATCATATCTCGAACCAGCTTACGTTGGTTCTCATCTTACTGCGGTTGGCGAAGTAGTCCGCAGAGGGCGAAATTTAGCCCATTTACAAGGTGAAATTACAGACCAAAATGGAAAGAAAATTGCTCACGCAAGAGGCACTTGGGCGGTCTGGGAAAAGAAACCAAGTAGTCTTGTTTGATTTGATTATGACGGCAAAGGATTGATGATGGCCCACTCATTCGCCTATTTGATGGCAAGGGCTGACTCTCTGATTTTCTTCCTTACTGGATTTGCACAATTAATCATTGCATCAGAAATAGAAACTGCACTAGTGGCAGCCATTCTCCAAGGCACTGGTAGTGGTATGCTGGCTTTAGGAGTGTATTTCCTGATATTTGTCGCTAGAAACCACAAAGAATTTTCAGATAGATACTCCAAATCTGAAAAGACTCTCTTACTTCGAGATCCAGAAACTGGACAATTGAGAAGAGTAGATGATACTCCCGTGGCAAGTAAGGCGTTGATGTACGGAGGTCCAACAGCCCTAACTTTCTTGGCTGCCCTATTCTGGTTGGCTAATTGAGGTGACCTCCTGTCGAGTAAGGGAATGTCGGACAGAGTTGATGATGTAATCAACAATCCAGCATACGATATGCTTGGGGGGTACCATATTTTCCTTCGAAGGATGTTGATACCAATTTTCATTATTCTGATTGCTTTATTGGTATGGACAATTACTGAACCTATTTCCTCATCTCTTACGCGCAAAGTCGTCACTGCGATAATCACAGGACTATCTTTAGGCCCTGTGACTAATTTTGATCGTGGGGTCGCGGAATGGCTCAGACGTAGGAATAAAATCTGAATAATCACCTAAATCCGGCGAAGCAATCAAAGCAAAATGCCGTTGTGACATAATCAATGGTATCCCTAGACGACTTCAATTTAGTAGAACTTGTTTTCGGTGAATCCGGTTCAACATTAGAATTGATTTTCGCCGCATCTGCGCTTATTGGAGGGGTTCTTTTCCTCTTTTGGTTCCTATTGATGCTGGTAGGTGGAGTCGGTGAGGGCTTGTTTGAGGGGCTATTTGGNATCGAATTCGATATCATGAGTTCTGACGGTGCTTTCGACGCTATGACCTTCCAAGGAGTCATGGCATTCATGATGTTCTTTGGCCTATCAGGATTATACACACTAAAGTCCGATGGAGGAGATACGCTTGCTATAGGTGTAGGTGGCGTCGCGGGATTAGCATCGATGTATGGAACTGGAAAAATCTTCCAACTTTTCTTTTCTTTGGAGGCTAGTGGGAATATCGAAATGGAGCAAGCGATTGGTGAAAAAGGATCGGTTTACCTTCGAATTCCAGAAGGTGATGTGGGCCAAGTTACAATCGAAGTTGGAGGTGCCCAGAAGACCTATAATGCAAAATCAGAAGATGGTCAAGGCATAGCCACAGGCGAGTTTATCGAGGTTGTCGATATAATCAGCTCAACCTTGATTGTTAAGAGAGTTTAGACCCTGTTTTTCGAAATCGATACTAGACCGCGCCGGCACAGCCTTAATGAGTCAGCAGCGTTTGTGTTGTTACGGAGCGATTGCTATGGCTGAAGCTGGTGCACTACTAACAATAATGATGTTCGCAACCATACTATTCTTGGTTGCAATTGTAATATTCTTTGCGCAGAGGTACAAAAGATGTCCTCCAGACAAGGTAATGGTAGTTTACGGACGTACCGATAAGGGTAAGGCGAGTAGGACTATACACGGTGGTGCAGCACTTGTATGGCCACTTATTCAGGACTACGCCTTCCTTACGCTCACTCCAATCACGATTAACATCGATTTAAGGAATGCTCTTTCGCTCCAGAACATCAGAATTAACGTTCCATCTACATTCACAATCGGTGTTTCAACCGAGAAGCAAATTATGGCTAATGCTGCCGAGCGTCTGCTTGGATTGAAACAAATGGATATTGAAGAAATGGCTAAAGAGATTATTTTCGGTCAACTTCGTCTAACTGTAGCATCCTTGACAATCGAGCAGATTAACCAAGACCGTGATGCATTCCTTGAGTTGACTAGAAAGAACGTAGATACAGAATTGCAGAAAGTTGGGCTGTATCTGATTAACGTTAACCTGGTGGATATTACTGACGAATCCGACTATATCGAGAGTATCGGAAAGAAGGCTGCCTCTACCGCTGTTGAAAATGCACGTGTAGATGTAGCAAACGCAGAGCGTGACGGTGCCGTCGGTGCAGCAGTTGCTAACCGAACCAAGGAGATCGAGGTTGCAAAGAACCTTGCAGAGGCTGAGAAGGGTCGAAAGACTGCAGAAGCAGATCAGCGTGTTTACGTAGGTCAACAAGAAGCCCTCGCTGTTTCTGGTGAGAACAGTGCAAAAGCTGAGATAGCCAACTCTGATGCGGATCTTGCAGAAGCCGAAGCATCTGCAAACCAGCGTGCAGAGGTTGCTACCGCTATATCTGAGGCCGAGATTCAAAAAGCCAAGTTCACAGAAGAAGAAGAGCGTTTGAAGGCTAGCGAAATTGTACGCGAGCAGATTCAGAAACAGCAAATTGAGATTGCTGCAGAAGCTGAAGCTGAAAGACAACGCCGTATTGCTCGTGGTGAAGCAGATGCGATTCTTGCTCGCTATGAAGCAGAGGCGTCTGGTGTTCAGAAGGTCCTAGAAGCAAAGGCCGCTGGTTATCAAGGACTAGTTAGCAGTGCTAATGGAGATGCAAAGGCCGCAGCTACACTGCTTATGGTTGAGAAGATTGACCAAATGGTATCAGCCCAGGTCGAAGCAATTCGCAACTTGAAGATCGACAGTATCACCGTATGGGACTCAGGCGGAGATGGGGATGGAAGTTCTACTTCGAACTTTATTTCCAATCTAGTAAAGTCGCTACCACCTCTGCATGACATCGCGTCAAATGCTGGAGTAGACCTACCTGATTACTTGGGTTCAATGTCTGACGACGATTGAATTTAATCGAGAATCGGGCTATCCTTCCGGGATAGTCAGCCTCTTGAACGGGTGTTAACTCGGCGGTAACAATGAGCGAAGACGTTGTGGTAATTGGTGGTGCTAGAACTCCCTTTTGTGAGTGGCTTGGGGGAAAGCGCGGAGACGGTGAAGCCGGCGGAAGATTAGCCGATGTAACCGCTGAGCAATTAGGCTCCATTGCAATTCGGGGGGCCCTTCAGAAGACTGGAACAAGTCCAGAATCCGTCGACCACTTAGTGATGGGCCACGCATTACAGACAAGCGATCAGGCTATTTTTGGTGCCCGTCATGCAGGACTTAATGCAGGAATTCCACAAGAGGTTCCAATGCTTACACTAAACCGATTGTGTGGCTCTGGAATTCAATCGATAATTTCCGCCTCTCAAATGATTATGCTTGGTGAGGCAGACACTGTGGTCGCCGGTGGAATGGAAAACCTAAGCCAAGCCCCTCACGTACTCAGAGGAATGCGCTCTACCTACAAATTAGGACGGCCACCAAGAGAGGGTGATGAACTTCCCAAAGATATGGAAGATTATCTCTTCACTAATTTACTAGACACCACTTGTGACTCCTTCATGGCCCAAACTAGTGATGAAATCTGTCGTCGAGTTGGCGTCACTAGAGAGGAAGCCGATGCCTTTGCAGCAATAAGCCATTCAAGAACTGAAAACAGTGTAGATAATGGTATTTGGACTGACGAAATTGTTGATGTTGAAACTCCTAATGGATTTGTTACAGCAAACGAAGAAGATCACTTTGTAAGGGGTACAAGTGATGAATCCCTTGCTTCGTTAAGAACACATTTCGGCCCCACTTCCTTGGTTACTGCCGGAAATGCATCTGGAGTGGTCGATGGGGCAGCAGCTGTAGTGCTGAAGTCCGCATCTCAGGCAGCCTCCGATGGTGACACGCCACTCGCTAGAATTGTCAACTGGGGCATTGTTGGCCTTGAACCCGCAATAATGGCCTATGGGCCTGTACCGGCTAGCAAATTAGCCCTTGAAAGAGCGGGGATGAGTGTGGAAGAAATCGATTTATGGGAAATCAACGAAGCCTTTGCGGGCCAAGCAGTTGCCTGCATGAAAGAATTAGGAATTTCACATGAGATTGTAAACATCAACGGAGGTGCAGTTGGACTAGGCCATCCTCTAGCAGCTACTGGAAGCCGGCTCACACTCACTTTAGCACATACACTCAAGCGAGAAGGCAAGAAGTTTGGAATTGCAACCGCCTGTATCGGCGGCGGGCAAGGAATTGCAATTATTCTCGAATCTGTGTGATAATTCCCATTATCATGTACGGGGACAGGTTAACTAAGGCCACCCTTTCGAAGAAGCATGGCAGAACACATTCCTGGAACCGGACACGCAAATAGAACACGTAGCTTTGTCAAGACACTTACTTGGAGGACAGTAGCTACTACTGATACTATCCTAATAGCAAGACTACTTACTGGAAGTTGGACCGTTGGATTTGGAATTGCCAGTATTGAGGTGCTGACAAAAATGGTCCTATACTACTTTCACGAAAGAGCTTGGAGTGCCTCTGATTGGGGACTGGAAGATGTCCCAGTGGATACCGCCACAGCCTAATTTAGATTCTCAAAAACATCGATCAAATATCGTATTAGAGAAAGGCTAACTGCAACCAAGTAAGGGAAGGTTAGAGCCCTTTGTGGTAGAATTCGTATTGCGGTTTTCGCACCCGCCCATGCGGTTCCAAGAACAATTAGTGGTAAAGCAAGAGCAAGTACATGGAAATTGGTTATTTCGTCGATTAATGACGGGTTAAACAGTAAATGAGACACTATCGCTACAGGGACAACTCTCATGACAATCAAGTAAGAAGTTCCTGCCGCTTTGTGTGGACCTAAACCAAGGACAATTCTGTTCAACATCGTGAAGATAACTCCCCCGCCAATTCCAATTAGTCCTGCAGATAAGCCTCCTGCTAGACATCCTAATTTGTATTTGTAAAGTAATGCTCCTCCAACAGTAACTTCCTCATCATGAATGTCGTTTTGTTGATCTTCGATTAGTTTCTTTATGCCGCGATAAATTACCAATATGAGCAAAACAATTGCTAAAATTTTGATTATNCTTTCACCGGCTTCAGCAATTATTCGATCTGCGGCTAAAGCCCCGATAATTGCGCCACCTATGGCTACAATCCTACCTTTACGTCCTACTCCAGCAACAGTATATCCTCCCTCATCATGAGCTCTACGTGAGCCTATACTGACAAACCAAACTAGAATCAGTGAACAAACAATTGAAAGTTGTAGTTCCATACCTAAAATGAAGTAAAGAGTTGGAACGAATAGGAATCCTCCGCCTAGTCCAAGTGGAGCAAAAACGAAGGCGGTAACGAGTATTATCGCAATAGCGATGATTTCCTCCAATTAATCACTCTCCTGCATATACCAATGCTGTTTCTGAGGAGAAAGGGGCCGCTTCATCCATAGTGGCCGGCGTTCTCCTCTCGGATGAGTTTCACGCTCTTTTGCCCATTCATTCCATCGTTTGTAGTACTCAAACGACTTGTTCCGGTCAACTTCTATATCCCCATATTCTTCATCCTCTTTAGGAACGGATAGACGTACCTTCTGAAGCCAACAGTGCGCTCCAGAAATCGGGTCGGGTTGTACAGCATGGGTGATGTTTTGGTGAACCCCACCATCTCTCCACCAAATTCGGTTGGTGTCAGGGTCATCGGATTTCCATGGCTCCACTCCACTAATTGTTTTCATGCGCATTTTCCCATCGCCATGATCTTCGATTTCAACGGTGTTGGTTAGGAATCGATTACCTCGATCTTGTTCTCTTCTCCATCTTCCAATGTGGTGGGAACATCCTACAACTCCGGGTTTGATTCCCTCTGTGACCCAGACTTTATCTACAAACCAACCAATTTCGGTTTCTATCTTTAGTAGGTCTCCTTCGGCCACGCCGAGTTTCCTAGCATCCTTGGGGTGAATCCAGATTGGATTTCTATGAGCGATTTCAACTAACCACTTGGCATTGGCTGAGCGCGAGTGTATATGCTGTGGCAGCCGGAAATTGGGTAGCAGGCAATACTCGTCCTCGCCCGCCAAATTGTCGGGATGAACGTGCGATTTCTGCCGGTAATGTGGAATAGAATGCTCGGGATAACCGAACTCAATCATCGTCTCCGAGTAGAATTCCTGCTTTCCACTCGGAGTCGGCCACCCTTCCTCCTTGTGCTTCTCATAAGTCGCTTCTTCAATCAAGAAAGCCCCGTGTCTACGCATGTAACCTAGTGCATCGGTACCTTCTTTTTCCGCCGCCTCTGGTAAACCAGGAACTCTTTCAAAGAGATACTGGTAATACTCATCCACAGTGATTTTCTCTCCCTCTCTGTATGGGCTCATGAAATGCTCCCTAATGCCCATTGTACCATCGTCTATACGCCAAGATAATTCAATCCAAAACTCATCTTCTTCCCAGACTTCTCCAGGGTTGATTTCGTGGGTGAACTCAACTTCCTTACCTTCACGCCTAGCGTATTCTCTCAGCACTGGTTGTCGGAAGGCTACCCATTTTCCTGCTGAGGTGGCGTATGAATTTACATCGTGTCTTTCAGATGCGTGCCCCATTGGCAGAACATAATCGGCAAAGAAGGCGGTTTCATTCCAAGTCGGAGTCAAGGCGATGTGGCAACCAATCGCCTCTTTGTTTTCTAGCATCTCAATCCAAGAGAATCCGTCCGGATATGTCCAAACAGGATTGAAAACACGTGTGAAATAAACATCCATTGTACCTCTGCCATCCTTAACTAGATGTGGTAGAATGTGGCTCATTTCGTAATGAGCGAGCGTGTATTCAGGGGGGAAATGCAGTTCGTTCCAGCCATCGGGGTCTGGAGGCACATCGAATAAAGATGGCTTGAACTTCGACCATGAATTAGGACTTGTTCCGCCAACCGTCCCTACAGAGCCGGTCAGTACGTTGAGGAAATGCAAGGTGCGACTGACCTGCCAGCCGCCTAGGTTCCCAATCGCTGCACTCCGCCAGACATGTGTGCAAAGTTGAGTTCCCGCATTAGCAACAACCTCCCCTGCTTCGATTACTTGCTCAACTGGGATCTTACATTCCGCTGCTGCAAATTCTGGAGTATATTCTTCATATTCTTTCAGTAATAATTCGATAAATCGGTTAAACTCATTTGGTTCATTGGGGTGAACTGCCGACATCCACATTTCCCAATTTACCTGAGTTTCCATGAACTCTCTATCGTACAACTCTCTTTCGAGAATCATCTTGGCCCAAGCGAGGAAAAGAGCGGGTTCGCTACCTGGCCATGTTGGTAGCCAATGATCTGCCATTGCAGCTGTGTTGGATAGTCGTGGATCGATGACGATTAGTTTGGCTCCATCCATCATCCCTTCGAGAATTCTTTGTGCATGAGGGTTGAAGTAATGTCCAGTTTCAAGATGAGAAGAAGTTAGTAAAATCACCTTGGCATTTGTATGGTCTGGACTTGGCCTATCGTGTTGATGCCATAGAGCATAACCTGTTCTCGCTCCTGCCGAACAAATATTNGTGTGTGAATTGTGCCCATCAACACCCCACGCTTTCAGAACTCGGTTAGCATACCCCTCGTGACCAGGNCTTCCCACGTGGTAGACGACTTTGTCTACACCTCCTGCTTTCAGAGAGGTGCGAATTTTCTCAGCAATCTCGTCTAGAGCCTGTTCCCAAGTGATTTGTTCCCAGCCTCCTTCGCCTCTAGCGCCAACTCTACGAAGAGGGTGGAGTATTCTCTCAGTGTCCTGAATTTGATTAATTGTCGCGGGTCCTTTGGCACAATTTCTGCCTCTACTTCCAGGGTGGTGTGGATTTCCTTCAAACTTTGTAACCTGACCTGTATTTTTGTCAACATAAGCTAACATACCACAGGCTGATTCACAGTTGAAACAGGTTGTTGGAACTAGGGAGTAATTCTTTTCAATTCTTACCGGCCATGCATTTGCGTCTAGTTCCTTGAAATCATGCCATTCGTTAGGAGATGGAAATTTTCTCAATTCTTCAGAATTACCATTTGAATGTTGTCTATCTAGGTTTGGAATAATTCGTAATTTCTGGGCGAACTTTTCAATGAATGATTCAGCCATTGTATCGCCTCAGTGTAAAGTCTCCAGTTGTGGTTGAATTACAGTATTGTGAGCATGTCTACAAACTAGTATAATCAACACACTGGCTAAAGCCCAGTAAATTAATTCTGAAGAAATCAAAAATACCAAAGAGGAGACACCAAGGATGACCATCTCGATTAGCATCTTCAGAGTAAGATAGGGGTCTTTTGACCAATTTCTACCGCTGGCTTGACCAAATAACCAAGCAGTATAGATTCCCGTTAATGTAGCTAAAGGAATGCCAGCGATTGCTAGGTAATCTAGATAATTTCTGTCGAGGTCAAAGAAAATAACTGCGCCGCTACAAGCCAATACTGCTCCAAATGCGCCCAAGATATAGGCTCCTTTTACTAGCCATGAATTCCAATTTGGCCTTAGTAATACGTAGATAAATCTCTCTGGTCTGTCAAGATCCTTAATCAAGAGAAATCCGGTTATTCCTAGAAAAATCGTACTGCCAATTATCAATTGCCACCATAATTCATCGGTCATATCGATTAAACCAGCAAACATTGCTAACATAGCAACCAAATATGCTCCTGAAGCAATCGCCTTGGTTACTATGTATGCAGAAACTTCCCATCCCCAAAGTATGCCTTTCGAAGGCTGGTCATAGCTTCTCTTGGGTCGTTCCGCCTGTTCGTCTAGGCGTTCCATAACATCTCGGATAATGGCGCGATCTCGTGGATTTGCAGCTCTTGCCTTCTTTTCAAGTGCCAATTGAACGATCATCGAATTGGTATCCGAGGCACCCAACCTAGAATCGGCATACTTGGCAAAATGACCAACTCCTGCCGCTTGGTCAGTCCAGAGATATTCGCCTGAGCGTTCAGTGGCGTGAGGGTCAAGAATATCCTCACTGGTTTCGACATAGAATACGTTGGGTTTTGCCCCAGACTCTGGTTTTCGAACAGTCACTTCGTGTTCACTAATGTAATTGGAAATTGATGAATTGGGGTCATCTAGGTCGCCGGAAATTATTGCTTCTACGGGACAAACAACCACACAAGAGGGTTCGTAGGAATTTTCTATTCTATGTGCGCAATAATTGCACTTTGCCGCTGTCCCCTTATTTGGGTCGATGTATAATGCATCGTAGGGGCAGGCCTGCATACAAGATTTACAACCAATACAGCGGTCATCATCGAAATCGACGATTCCATCTTCCCGGGTGAAAAGCGCTGTCGTAGGGCAAATTGTGGTGCAAGGTGAATCCTCACAATGATTGCAACGATGAACGCTAAATTCTCGGGTTACATCTGGATAGGTTCCTTTCTCAATATACTTGACATGGGTCCTGTTTACTCCTATCGGGACATCGTGTTCTGACTTACAAGCGACGGTGCAGGCGTGGCACCCTATGCACTTACGATTGTCAATAACGAAGCCGAAATTAACCACGTCATCACTTCTTTGGGCTACGCCCAATACTTCGTTGGTTGACTGTTCACCCAATAATCATGCCCACGATTGCACCGCCTGCGAGCCATGCACCGAGGGCTGAGCCTAAGTTTCCAAACGCGGTCACAAGCAGTACCTTTCCCACGCGATTTCGATAGAATAAACTGTAATTTTGTAGTGCTAGAAACTCGGTTGCATCTCCTCCAGTTGGGGCGGCTATCTTCAGTTGGGTGTATCCCGCGAACCAACCTGCTGCTAAAGTGGGATTCAAACTTGTAATCGGGCTAGCCAATGCTCCAACTAATATCGAGAGGGGATGCCCTCGGGCTAATGCGATACCTAATCCTGCTAGTATTGCATTTGCCGCAGTCCAATACCACAATGTATCTTTCAAAGCTTCAGTATCTCCATTCCAAAATAGGTAGCCAACGACAGATAAGAGGAAGATTGGAATTGTCCACATCACAATCTTTGGCCAAACTGGTTTAGGTGGTTCAGAAGACAATTCGCTTAGTCTTGATGTGGTTTCAAGCGCCGGTTTCTCAAGATGCTCAATTATTCCATTTATGTGACCTGCTCCGACAACAGCGAGAACCTTTCCTTTCCCTCTGACCTGTTGGATTCTACCTGCCAAAAACGCGTCTCGCTCATCAATCAAAACTTCTCCAGCACGGGGAGCCGCCTCTCTTGCTTCTTCCATCATAGTTGTCAATAAATCGGAGTCTTCGATTAATTCATCGAGGTCAAATTCTTCATCATCTTCTTCCCATAGTAGTGCATTCAAAACGCGCCATTTTTCTCTCAAGCCCATTTTTCTCCAAGCCCGTCGTAAGGTGATAACCACATCTCTGTCGATAAGGGCGTGGTCTACCCCATTTTCATCAGCCACCTCGATAGCCGCGAGTAGTTCGGCTCCAGGCTTTTCTCCTGTTTCCATACCCATCCGTCTCTGTTGTGCTGCTAGAGCAGATTGTAGCAGGATCATCGAAGACCTTCCTTCACTGATTATTTTCAATAGGTCGTCATTATCCAAATCGTCAGGCTGTTGCAATGATTTCAATCTAGAATCACAGAGCTCAACGGCAACCAAGTTTGGTTTCCATTCCTCTATTTGTTCTCTAACTAATTCCACAGATGCAGTGCTGACGTGAGCGGTTCCAATAATTCGTAAATTATCATCGATATCGACTATATTCTGCCCCATCAAATCACCTCAATCGATTGCGCGCATAGCCGCATACATGTCGGCGTGCTCACGCACATCGTGTACCCTGATGATATCGACTCCTTTGGATGCGGCCATCGCTGCGATTCCTAAACTTCCGGCCAACCTCTCTTCACTATCACTCCGGCCGAGCAGATCAGCAAACATTCGTTTCCTACTTACCCCCCACATCAATGGCATATCTTGCCTAGGGACAATTTCTTTGCCTGCGGCCAATAATGATAGATTGTGCTCAAGTAATTTACCAAAACCTATTCCTGGATCTGTAACAATCATATCAGGATTTAATCCTAAATTGACTAACTTTTGAGCTGTGATGTCAAGTCTTTCACGAACTTCTGATACTACATCACCGTAACTAGGGTTATTTTGCATATTTTCAGGTAATCCTTGCATATGCATTATACAAATAGGACATTTTTTTTCTATGATTACATCTACCATATTTGGGTCGGATAAGGAACTTACATCATTCACCAAATCTGCACCGAAATCTAGCGCGGCCTTGGCAACAGAAGCACGTCTTGTATCTATTGAAATTCCAACATCAGGAAGAGCGGTTCTAACCGCCTTAATTACCGGTAAAACACGATTCATTTCTTCATCTATGGCTACAGGTTCTGCCCCGGGTCTTGTAGACTCGCCGCCAATATCTAGCCAATCTGCCCCATCCTCTACCATTTGCTTGGCGCGGGACAAAGCATCGTCAACCGAATCAACTCTTGAATCAGCATGAAATGAGTCAGGGGTTATGTTCAGAATCCCCATTATTCTTGGAAAACCATCGCTTNGGCGATTTAGAATAGGTCTCCAGTCGGCCATTTCAGACCTCCCATTAGACGCACCCTTTATGATGTGACGGAGCGGCAATCCGTCAATGGTTTTGGGCGACGAGCCTTCTAATAGGGTAGAAAATACCTCTCAACAAGGTATTGCAGCCGCTGCTAAGGAAGAACTTCCAACCAATGATGCACTGGAATTAATGGAATCAATTCTACAGCGTTTACAACCTAAAGATAGGCATGAAATTCGAGATATGATTACAAATCGTGGCTGGCTATCTGGGGTATTATTGATGATGTCTGGATTGTTCTGGTGGATAGCTGTGCAAAAAGGCTCAGAAGCCCTGAACAACGCAGACATACCCGATTCATTATTGGGTGATTTTGACTTTTCCATGTTAGCAAAGATGGTTCCTGTAGTAGTCTTCTTTGCAACCGTGGTTTGGAGCGTTGGAAGAGAAAGGGGACATGCTTCAATGTCAAATTTAGGTGGTTTACTCGTTGTAATTGCAGTATACTACATCCTAGAACCGCTTGGATTCGCTTTACTTACAAACGACGTAGCTACTCAAACTGCAACATTCGCCAGCCTACGACTTCTTGCTTTGGCAATAATGATTCATTACTCTGCGAAGTTATTCATCGACGCCTGGCTACTTCAATGGGTCAGATTGCAAATGATTAACATGCCAGTAGACTTAATTCCCGATTTTAGTGAGTCATCTGACATGGGTCAGGCTGATGAAGTCGGCCCTTCTGCGTAATCGCATGGCTGCTTCGAACCGAAGGGTCTCAGTTCTGAGATTAGGGCACCGAAGAGAGCGTGACAAGCGCATTACCAGCCATCTCGGTTTGACAGCTAGAGCATTTGGCGCGGATGAAGTTATTCTGGCTGGAGAAGAAGACGAGTCTGCCATAGAAACTTGGAGATCAGTAAGTGAGAGGTTTGGAGGCGATTTTGAATGTCGATACGAAGTTAATCCTATGTCTTTCCTTCGTCGATTCGCCAAAGATGCAGGAGACGGAAAACCGGGTCAAATAGTACACCTCACCATGTATGGAGAATCTTGGAGGGAATCTCTTTCCTCAATTGAAAGCAATCGCCCAATGGTAATTGTAGTCGGAGGGACTAAAGTTCCAGGTGAAGTATTCAGGTTAGCAAACTACAACATTTCTATTGGTAATCAACCACATTCAGAAGTGGCTGCGTTGGGTGTTTTTCTCGAATCTCTAATAGGGCAAATCGATGAGTCTAAACACTTTCAAGGCGGAGAAATTCAGGTTGTCCCTAGTCTAGATCGAAAGAAGGTCATGAGCCTTGAAGAAGAGTGAAAACACTCTCAATGATTAATAGGCTCTTTCAGGGAGCATCGCTGATGTCGGAGAACCCTCCCGGCAGAGGATTCACTCCCGGCGCTGATGTTTCAGGTGTTAAAAACCCGCCAAGTTTCCCTGATGCAGCGGATGCTCTGTTAGATTCTAACACTCCAGAGCCACTTTCAGGGGCAGATGGATTATTGTTACTAGCCGATGGTACACGCTATCGTGGGCGACTNTTTGGAGCNCCTAAAATCGCTGAAGGAGAATTAGTATTCACTACTGGAATGGCTGGTTATCAAGAGAGTTTAACCGACCCCTCTTTCGCAGGACAGGTTCTGACATTTACATGGCCCTTGCTTGGAAATTACGGGGTACACGCAGGAACCTCAGAATCCGCGGGAGTTTGGCCAAGGGGTGTTGTTTGTAGACAATTGATGGAAGTCCCCGATCACAGAGATGCCATAGGGAGCGTACATGATCTTCTATTTGCTCATGAAGTTCCGGGTATCCAAGACATCGACACAAGGGAATTGACTCGCCGGGTTAGAGAGCACGGCACGGTTCTGTGTATCTTTGGTCCGGCAGAAGCGGAAAGAGAAATGCTAGTTCGACTCGATGAAATGACACCTCCTGATGCTGAGGATTTAGTGGCTGAAGTGACATGTGATGAGGCGGTAATTATCAATCCAGGTGCAGTCGATGAGGAAGGTAAATCGCTTCCTCGTTTGGCGGCTATTGATTGTGGAGTCAAGTACAATATTCTTCGAGAATTATCTCAACGATTTGAGGTAGTTTGGTTTCCAGCGACTACAACATTCGATGAGATTTTGAAATGGGAACCGGATGCATTCTTCGCTTCGAATGGTCCAGGTGACCCAGCCCATCCAGGAGCGGCAACAAACGCTAAACATAGTTTAGCCGCGGCGGTTAGAGCCGGTTTACCGGTTATGGGTATTTGTCTAGGTCACCAGTTAATGGGGCTAGCAGCAGGTCTACGAACTTACAAACTAAGATACGGACACAGAGGGGCAAACCAACCTGTAGTAGACCTTGAAAGCGGTCGAGTGTATATTACTAGCCAGAATCATGGATTTGCGGTCGAGGACCCCGAAAAAGGGATGCTCGCACCCCATCCATCTGGTGCTTGTTCAGCCCGTTCGGGCAACGAACTTGAGGCTCCATTCAAGGTTAGATACGTCAATGCCAACGATAGAACTGTAGAAGGTCTAGACTTGATTGGCAAAAGGGCCTTCACAATCCAATATCATCCAGAAGCTTGCCCAGGTCCACATGACGCATCTCCTCTATTCGACAGATTCGCTAGTATGGTAGCGGATCATTTAGCAGGAATTCCAATCCCCACCTCAGGAGGGGATAGTTGATGCCTCGTAGAGACGATTTGAAACGAATTGTTATTCTAGGCAGTGGTCCAATCCGTATTGGTCAAGCGGCGGAATTCGATTTTTCCGGAAGTCAGGCTTGTAGAGCACTTAGGGCAGATGGATACGAAGTGATTCTGATTAATTCCAATCCGGCAACAATTCAAAATGACCCCGAAATGGCAGATCGAATTTACATCGAACCTTTGTTGCCGGAGGTTGTAAAGCGAATTTTAGAAATCGAGAAACCAGATGCTCTACTAGCCGGAATGGGTGGGCAAACAGCCCTCAATATCGCTTCTGCCCTTGCCCACGATGGTAGTCTAGATGAATTGGAAGTTGAATTAATCGGTTGTGACTTAGTATCGATTGATGAGGCAGAAGACAGAGATTTATTCAAACAGGTGTGTGAAGAAATCGATCTTCCAGTTTGCAAAGCAATTGCTTGTGATTCGATTGAGGCAGTTATACAGGCTGCCGATAGTCTGGGAGGTTTCCCACTTCTGATTCGACCGGCTTTCACCTTGGGTGGCCTTGGCGGTGGTACAGCTCATAATATGGGGGAATTGGTAGAGATAGCAAGCCAAGGAATACTCCATTCTGCCATAGGACAGGTACTAATCGAGGAAAGCATCCTCGGTTGGCAAGAACATGAATACGAGGTTATGAGGGATGGTGCCGATAACGCAATCATTGTCTGCACAATGGAAAATATTGACCCTATGGGCGTCCATACTGGAGAGTCGGTTGTTGTAGCACCACAGCAGACACTCTCAGACAGAGATCATCAGATGTTACGTGATGCTGCTCTTCGCCTGATTAGACGGCTCAATATCAAAGGCGGTTGTAATGTTCAATTTGCAGTCGAACAATCGACTGGAGAATATCGAGTAATCGAGGTTAATCCAAGAGTCTCAAGGTCTTCAGCACTAGCAAGCAAGGCAACGGGATACCCAATCGCTAGAATGGCGGCATTAATCGCTGTAGGTTATACTCTGGATGAACTGCCTAACCCAATTACCGGTGAAGGGACCACTGCTGCTTTCGAACCAACATTGGATTATTGTGTAGTTAAGATTCCTAGATGGCCCTTCGACAAATTCCGAACCGCAGACAGAACTATCGGCACATCAATGAAATCAACAGGCGAGGTTATGGCAATAGGTCGCTGCTTTGAGGAGGCGTTCCTCAAGGCATGGGCCAGTCTTGAGTATGGACAACCTCATCCTAGACCGCTCACCATGGCCGATGCTTCCGGTGGGGAGACCATGGATGAAAGAGCGAGTGAACCATTGCCTGAAGCTCTCCTAATCGATTGGTTGAGAGTTCCTACCGATAGAAGAATGGGTGCCTTATTTGAGGCATTTAGAAGAGGTTATTCAATCGAAGACGTTAGAGATGTATCGGGAGGTATTACTCGCTGGTTCCTGCACAGATTTGAGAAAATGGCCGCGCTTGAAACAGAGATACGTGCGGCAGGAGAATTAGGAATGAGCGCATCAGAAATACCTGTTCTAGAGATGCGCCGATGGAAGGGTGCAGGCTTCACAGATTTACACATAGCAGATGCACTCGCTGGCTTCCCAGTAAGTGGATTCAAGACTTTGCCTGAGGGTTCAAACGAAGACTCCGTAATGGCCAGGAGGCACGAATTAGAAATCCATCCAAGATTCAGGATGGTTGATTCTTGCGCAGCAGAGTTTGCCGCTGTAACTCCATATTACTATGCTACCTATGAAGGTGGTTCGGCCCCAACTGGAATCGATCATGTTCCAGGAATCGATGAATTCACCAAGCAAAGGATTGTTGTGGTGGGTAGCGGACCTATTCGAATTGGTCAGGGAATAGAATTCGATTACGGTTGTGTCCATGCCGTTGGAGCGATAAGAGAATTAGGGCATGAAGCGATAATCATCAACAATAATCCCGAGACAGTGTCTACTGATTTCGATACCAGCGACCGTCTATACTTCGATCCACTGACATTGGAACACTCAGCCGAGATTTTACTACGTGAGAAGGCACATGGTATTTTACTACAATTTGGCGGTCAGACTGCAATCAATCTCGCCCTTCCATTGGCTGGTAGACTTCCTCACCTCGAAGGAATGGGTCTCAACTTAGCCATGCAAGGGACAACTCCGGATGCAGTCGATGAAGCTAGTGACAGGGAACGCTTCGAAGCATTCGCAGAACGTGTTGGTCTAAGGATGCCTAATGGGGCCACTGCCAGTACGCCAGAAGGAGTTAGGGAAGCAGTTCAAGAGATAGGCTATCCAGTTCTAATTCGTCCTTCTTACGTTCTCGGGGGTCGAGGTATGGAGATACTTTCCAACAAACGACAATTGGATGCATATATGGAAGAAGCATTCCTGTCACCAGACCGTCCATTATTGGTTGACGAATATCTTGGCAATGCTATCGAATTAGATGTTGATGCGGTTTGTGATGGTAGCGAAGTGCTAATTGGGGCGATTATGGAACACCTTGAGGAAGCAGGGATTCACTCAGGTGATTCAACGTGCTTTATACCTCCACAAAATGTCTCAAAGAAAGTATTAGCACAAGTCGAAGATTGGACAAGAAAAATTGGTATTCAACTCGGAGTAAAGGGTTGTTTCAATATTCAATACGCCATTCGTGGAGAAATCCTGTATGTCTTGGAGGTAAACCCTCGTGGTTCGAGAACATTCCCATTCGTAGCCAAGGCAACCGGGGTTCCGCTAGCTCGTATTGCTGCCCGTCTTACTATGGGTGAAAAATTAGCAGACCTTGATTTCCCAGAACCACAGAGTGAGGCAGTCTGCGTCAAAGCTCCGGTTTTCCCATTCATCAAATTACGTGGTCTTGACCCTGCTCCTGGACCAGAGATGAAGAGTACTGGAGAAGTGATGGGCAGCCACAAGCGCGCAGCTGCGGCATATTTGAAAGCGCGCTTGGCAACTGAAATCCCTGTTCCGACAGATGGTGGAGTCTACATCACTGTCAAGAATGCCGACAAACACGATGTTATCCCCTTGGCTCAAGAATTGGAGGAGATGGGTTTCACAATTTATGCTACAAGAGGGACTGCTCACGTCCTCCGAGATTCAGGAGGAATAGATGTTCAAACTTGTTATCGTATTGCTGAGGGTTTGACTCCGGATGCATTAGATCTAATGCGCCAGGGTAAGATTCAGTTAATCATCAACACACCAAGGAGCACTGGCGGAGCGGTATTGGATGGAAATATGATGCGCAGACTTGCGGTTGAACTTAACATTCCATTTGTGACAACGATGGCTGGGGCCCGCATGGAAGTTCAAGCAATTGCTGAGGCCAAAGAAGGCATGCCAGAACCAAGGCTACTTGATATAGCGATTCTAAATTAGGAGGGTGAAAAAATCGAGTTAATCACTAACTACGGGTTAAAGGGTATAGTTGGTTTCTTTCTTGGGGCTACTGCAGCATTCTTAGGTAGCATTTCATTGAAGACGATAAGAATTATCGCATTAGCTCAAGTTTCATTTTTAGGATTCTTGGCTGTTTCAGGTATAATCACCATCAACTTCGGTCGTATTTTGGAAATTTTTTCAGATGTTATTGGATGGATTGTTGAATCATTAGAATCAATTTTCGCTTCAATTTTGGAATTGGGTTTATTCAGTGCAGGTTTCGCAGGAGGCTTTATTGGCATTACTGTCCTTCTTGAGAAATTGAATGATGAATCTTGAACTATGAGCTGAACAATTCTATCGCAGCGTTCTTTCCAATTTCAAAAATTAGCGCTGAAGCCTTTGGTCCGTGACTTCGTCCCAGCATAGCCCAATACAGTGCAATATATGCCTCTCTTCCACTCACACCAGAGTTGGCAGATGTCATTCGAATTGTGTTTCCGATTGTTTCATCGGACCATTCTGAATCTCTAAGTTCAACAGCCAATTTTTCAAGGAATGATAATTGTTCTGAGCTTAATTGTGCACGCGAATTTTCATCAATTACCTTTTGAATATTGATTCTTGCATCTTCCGGGAAATGTATGCTTCCAATCCAGTTTCGCATCCTTTCTAATCGGTTTTGCAAAGCTGAATTTGGCTCGCCACTAAGGTGGCCACTATTTCTTAGTGAATTCCAAACATCATCATCAGAAGTTTTGATTTGCGCCAGCATTGCTAAGTGTCGGAAAGTAACTCCAGCAAGAGAATCAAGAGGATCTCCTCCTCTCTTTATTTGGCTTAGTCGCATTGCTCCACTTTGTGTTATTGCAGCAACCCGCTGTCTCTTTGTCAGGTCTTCAGCGTCTGGGTTTGGAGGGTCTGCAACTAATCTCTCGTATTCATCTGCCATCTGAAACAGTGCTGAACCAGTATTGAAATCGATATGGCGGTTCATCTTGGAGCCCGCGATTAGATATCGCAGAATTTCAGGTGGTACCAAATTCAGTGCTTCTATTGGGCCAACGGTATTACCAGAAGAGGAGGACATCGGCCCCGCGCCTTTTACCTGAATCCACTCATAGACCATCTTTGAGGGTGGTTCGGAACCCAATAATTTGCAAATCGGCAATCCAGTGTCAAATGACCCACCAGCGGCTCCGTGGTCCTTTCCTGCTGGCTCACAGGTAATTCCGTGAATCCCCCAGCGAGCAGCCCAATCTATTCTCCAAGGCAACTTTCCTTCCGCTTTTCTTATGTCTGCAGAACCCGATTTTCCATGCCTATCTGTCCAATGAACAAATGGTTTCTCATAGCCGGTTACAGTTACACCATCCATACTACCATCTGATCCAAGTGGTTTGTATGGAAACCAATCATCATCCAATTCTCTACCAGAAATAGTTTCAATAATTTCTCGGATTTCATCTGCTTGTTCGATTGCAGAATCTATCTTTTCAGCAAATTGACTCTTTGAGTAGGTCTCATGATTCATAATTACTTCAGGAAAAACCCCAATTTCTGCAAGCGCATCTAAAAACGGCCCGAGGAAATGTTCAGCGTATGATAGACCATTAGGGTCAGGTTTTCCGTCTGAATTTGGTGCAGGAATGAATGCAAGAGGACAACCGATGTATTTCTCGTATTCTTCCGAAAGGAAGGGGTATACTCGGCGAAGTGGGTCCATTGAGTCGACGATGAATATGTATCGAGAATCCAATCCAGCATCAAGACAGGCTCGGTGTATCATTTCAGCTGAGAGAATCTCTCTAATGTGGCCGATGTGGAATTCACCCGATGGTGTAATTCCTGAACATGCAACTTGCCTATTGCCTCGTTCTTTGCTGAGTTTTTCAGCGGTAAAGTCCGCCCAGTGCATCGATTCTACCTCAGACAGTTACCACTCGAACTAGGCCTCGCAACGGGACTCCGTCAATATCGTTCATTTCGGTCTTATTTGCTAAAACCAAACAGAGTTTGACTTCAGCACCCGATTCACGAAGATGTTGAACGGTCTTTCTCATAGTGGTTCCAGAAGAGACAACATCGTCGATAACGACAACTCTCTTGCCACTAACATGGGCGAATACCTCGGATAAATGACCGGCCTCGGATTCGCTAATACTTCGACTTACTGCTAACTCAAGATCCATCTGTCCAGCAATTGCCTGTGCGAAGGGAATTCCATTTATCGAAATTCCAACCATTGTATCAACTTCTTCTCCGATTTCTTCTTCAATTATGTCACAGAATACGTATGATACGGCTTCAACTCTTGCAGCCTTCACCGCAACAGAACGCCATCCAACCCTGATATCGGAAGGAGTTTCTTCGTCAAGTGGTACATTTGAGGAGGAAAGCCATTGGATGGTGGTCTGAGAAAGTGACAACTCATCTGCTATTTGCTGACTGTTCAAGCCCTTGTTGTGGTATTCTTCGACCTTTCTGCGAAGCTCGTCTATGCTCAGTGGCATCAATTGAACCGCTCCATCCGCCCCGTATCAAGGATTCGTATGTTGAATATGTAGAAGCACGGTTCTACGAACCGTGTAAAGATAGTCAAAATCTTCCTGTAGAACCGAATCCACCAATTCCTCGATCTGTCTCACCAAGTTCATCCAGCTCCACTTCTTTGAAGGTTGATTGAGGGATTGGAGTAATCAGTAATTGAGCGATTCTTTCACCCTTAGATATTGTGTAAGAATCGCCTTCTCCAATCCATGTCATCATGACAAATAACTCTCCACGATAATCTGCATCTATGGTGCCAATTCCATGTGGTGGAATCAAACCTCTCTTGCCTAAAGAAGATCTAGCCCGAACTTGACCTTCATAGCCAACCGGAATCGCTACATGTAAACCAGTTCGTACTAATGTTGCAGTTCGATAGAGAACATCGGTATCTTCCAAAGCATACAGGTCGTAACCTGCAGCGTGTGCACTACCTCGAGTAGGTAACTGTGCATCCTCGTGAACCTTTGCCACCTTGACCTCGATGACCTCGTCCATACCCCGCCGTTGCTAAACTGGTCTTTGACGGTTAGTGCCTAGCCNTGAGCCTATCCGGTGGGGTGAAAAGGGAGACGTTGTTCGCCCGTTTAGATGAGTGACTTCGAATATGATGCTCTGCTCGAGCGAGCACGGGATAGAATTCCTACAGACATCAGTGAAAGAAACCGATGGACTATGCCTAATCCTGAGATTTTAGTTGAAGGTAATCAAACAATAATTCGAAATTTTTCTGCAATAGTAGATGCGATGGATAGGGATGCAAATCATGTCTATCAATATCTCATCAATGAATTGGGAACATCAGGCACTAGAGAACAAGTTCGTGTTATGCTCAAAGGTAGGGTTCCGCCAAAAAGAATCAAAGAGAAAATTGTCGGATATGTCAAAACATATATTCTCTGTGAACAGTGTAAGGCTCCTGATACCCGATTCATCAAAGAAGAGCGTACAACCCTGCTAAAGTGCCAAGCCTGTGGTGCCACCCGTCCTGTCCGGCTATGATTTTTTGTTAATTTAGTCAAGCATTAGAAATTCATCAGCGACATTTCCTCCCGCTAGATGTTCTACGATTTTGGCTATTGCATTGTCATCGTCAGGTATAGTATACCAAATTCCATCTGGGTAGACGACACAAGAAATTCCTTGCTCGCACCTGTCTAAGCAACCCGATTTATTGACTCGAACATCTTTGACTCCAGCTGATTTTGCCGCTCGCTTAAGTCGAGTCATTACATCGAGAGAGTTCTTCGCAGCACAGCATTCTCGTGGTTTTTTTGGGTCGCGTTGATTGGTACAAACAAACGCATGAAGGCGAAAATCCTCCGGCATATTATCACCTTAAATCTCGTCAAACTTAGCCGCGAGGAAGAAGTCAGATTCGGTAAGTCCGTTTATTTTGTGAGTCCAAATCATCGCCTTCACTCTACCCCAACCTAATTCAAAATCAGCATGATGATCTTGTTCTTCGCAAATTGCACCTGCGGCGTTAACAAATTGAAGAGCAGACTCAAAATCGTTGAAAATCCAAACGCGTTCGATGTGGTGTGTATCGATTAATTTCCAATCTGAATGAATTTGTCGAATCATTTCTTTGGCTTGTTCAAGCCCCATTGGAGGGACACCCCCCTTGCAGGGTATGCATTCTTTCTTTGCTAAGTCTGACATTCATCAGCCCCACAAGTGACTGTCATCGGAGCCGCCATCGGCTTGCCTCTCCGCCTGTTCGTGAACATTTGATCGCCTTCGCATGTCCTCTTTTTCGAAGGTAAGCAATTCATCGTCCTCGATGTAGGGTTTTCTCAGATGAGTTACAAGTCGTACTTCCACTATCACATCTCTTGCAATAGAGCGATATTGACCGAATTCGTCCAACATTTCTACAGCATTTCTAGATGTGGCTAGTAACATACCTCGAACCCAGGGGTCATCATCTGCTCTTACTGCTCGTGCATCGATTAGTAATTCGATTAGATCGTCCTTCCTGAGGCCGCTACGTCGGTCGATTAGAGGGCCGAAGAATACATCCCCGCGACCATCCAAATCCTCTGCGCCATATTCTTCTGCAAATCGCTTTGCCCATGCAGGCAAATCTCCAATTCTCTTACCGCGCCGTTCACCGGTCATAGTGTCGCGTGTGGTCCGCCATAGAAAAGCACGCTGTTTGAAGAAGTATGGACGCGGCCGCTAGACTGGAGGAGAGGTCGTGGCTTCTGTTGAATGGCGCAAGATTCCAACGGTTCTATATCCTCAGGAAGTTCTAGACAAGGCGTTTCGTCGTGCTGGAAAGCAATCTGACTTGGTTGAGGATCCAGACAAGTACCACAGGGTCCGAAAACAGATGGCTAGAATGGTACAAGCAGCCAGTGATACAATCGCTGAAACTCTCCTAAAATGGGTTGATCAGTGGCCTAGTCTCAACGCTCAGTCAGAATTTGACCAAGCCTTGGTTGATGCGGCTGTAGGTGCTGATGAATTTAGGCAAAATCTTGGCGCGATTCAGTGGGCTGCAGAAAGAGTGCGAAAAATTGCAGGTGAATCTCAATCCAAGATGCTAAGATTCCGTAACATAGAGGCTTTCCATGAAGAAAGACGTCATGCATACGGTAGAATGTCATCGATTATTGACCAAATTGGAGATAATATTCTCTGGTTAGGTGAGGCTCGGAACATTCTACGAGAATTACCTTCGATTGATGCTGCCGAGCCTTGTATCGTGGTCGCAGGAGCTCCAAATGTTGGCAAGTCTGCTCTAATCACAGAATTATCCAGTGGAGAGCCTGAAGTTGCCGCTTACCCCTTTACAACTAAGCGTCTACACGTCGGTCATTTTGAGCATAGAAGAAGAATTTACCAGATGGTCGATACACCTGGACTTCTAGATAGGCCAATGACTGAGCGTAATCAAATTGAGATGCAAGCGATTGCGGCTTTGGAAAATGTAGGGGACATTGTATTGTTCTTAATCGACCCATCTGAATCCAGTGGTATGAGTTTGCAAGATCAACAACATCTACTTGCTGAAGTTACAGAATTACTCGCCGAACGACCATTGCTCAAGGTGTTTTCAAAGTCGGATTTGCATGAGGTAAATGAAAACGAAGTATTGCGAATTAGTTCAATAACAGGAGTTGGCATCGATGATTTACGTAGTCATCTTATTGAATTCATAGCCGCTGACGAAGTAACGGACCCACTTGCTTTGCCAGATACTTGGCATAGAGAAATAGAAGAAATCGAACCAGTGGGTTCACCCGAAGAAATTGAAGCAAGAAGGGAAGCGGCTATGAGGCATGCACCCAAACCAAGACGTGGAAGAAAAAAGTCTTCTGATTGACTTCAATCTACTCTGAATTGAGCACCACAGGTTACGCAGTAAATGTTGTATCCTCCAAAGGATTGAGGAAGACCTTCTGCCCTAATTTCCGCCCCACAGGAGCGACACTTGGTTACTGCCACAAACGGTCGAGAGAATACTGGTTCTTCAATTAGCCGACGAAGCAAGTAGTCATTAGAGTCATGATTTGACGTATTTCTTCCAAAATAGTTCGATTGGATAAATCATTTCTACGGCCCCTACCATTAGCAGAATCCCAATTATACCGAGGAGAATCTCTCCAACCTGAGAAATATGGAATGTTGATGTAATTGTTACTAATTGATTGTCAAGACTAGCCCCATCTCGTCCTCCACTTGTAAATCGATAGTCACCTGGTTTTAGGGAGAAAGTGAACTCATCTGAGTCCTCCGGGCCTCCAGCGACAAATTCGAAATCCTCCGCTTCACAGCTAGTCAATCCATTGGAATCGGGGGGGCAGTTTTCAGCGTATTTTGCATCGACAACCCCTATCCAAGCCTTTTCAGGCTCATCCCACGCGATATTTACTTCTACATCGATCAAACTGAAACCCCAAGGTACATGGAAATCAGACCCAGTCATACCAACTGGNCAACCACCCGCGTCATCGTCCAAACATGGGACTGTAGTAGCCTGTACGCGAGTGGAATCAATTTCTATCCCAACTAAACTAGCAGTTAGCAATACTAGGCATACAAATCCGACAAATCCTGGTAGAACACCCAGAACTCGCACCATTCGCATATCATCCGCTCTTTGTTGATTGGTGTTGAACCTAACGATACTTCGGGTTAAATTGCCGTCATAATTGCTAGTAGAATTGCAATTGCAGGGAATAAGTACAACATCAAAGTTAGACGTTTACGAGATGATTCTCTTTTCTCGTATGTTGATTCACATTCTGCATCATTACACACCGGCGGTTCTGCCTTAAGTGGAATTGGTGCCCAACAGACCGAGCAGTGCCTGTGAGCAGAAGCTCCAGAAGCACTCGTTGTTCGCTTGCTTCTTCCCCTCTCACGCGCAGCTGTTTCCCTTGCTTGTGACGCAGTTTGAGTGGCGGCTCTAGCGATTCTTTCCTTCCTACCCATTGGAATCACTCCTCTTCTTCGCTTTCTACAATCGTTCCGTGGAATGATTCTCCTTCTATTGCAGATTTAATTCTAGAGTGATCCCTACCATCCAATATGCAGAGGGTCAAATTTGCTTTAGTGGCGTCTGCAACCCCCATTGGATCAACAACTCCAGAAGGTCCAGCTTTGGTGTGCTCTGCAGGCCCTACAATTTCTTGCAATTCTTCATGGGTCAGTGAATCATGTCCGTTAGTATTTGGATTATCACGAGGGTCAGAGTCGTAGACTCTGTCGACATTAGTACCGATAATACAGCGTTCAGCACCGCTAGCAATTGCTAGCCGAATTGCAACTGCATCAGTAGTATGGCCGGGTTTAGTACCCCCCATTACTACTACTGGTCTTTCATCGAATAACATCGTAGCCTCGTTTATTGAACGCGGGATCGCCCCCGATACCGTGACTCCAGCATCTGCTAGAGATTCTCTAACTATGGTAGCATTTAGCCGAGTTGCAGCAATACCGATTCGGTCTAGTCTATCCTCGTTGTCGATAATGGGTCTTGCAAGTGTAATTCCTTCTCTAGCAGGGGCTCCTCCACCAACGACAATTCCAATTCTATCGTCGACCAAAACCCTGTCTCGGATGATGGAAACTAACTCTTCCAACCAAGCATGCCGCTCTTCGACTTCGGGCCTCAGGAGGCTCCCTCCAAGTGCGAGTACGATGGTCGCCATCGTGCTTTCGGGTATGAGTGCCCCTTTCAATGCCTTCGCTGGATACGCGCGAGAGGGTTGAAATGCCCCTCACTGCGGCCTTCCGCCAAGAGGCTTAGCCATGGCAGATGACTTGGAGATGCAGCAGCGCAGACTGCGAACCAAGAAGACGCTAGAAGAGCTACAGAAGATGAGAGGTATGGGTACGGAATTGGTTACGGTAATCATTCCTCCTGACCGTCTAATCAGTGACGTTCGTGGACAACTTGGCCAAGAAGGCGCCCAGGCCGCAAATATCAAGTCAAAATTAACTAGAAAACATGTTGGAGATGCTATTGAATCGGCCATTTCAGTATTGAATCGATACAAGAATGCAGGAGAGTACGGAATCGCTATTTTCGTTGGTCATGTTATTGTTGGAAATAACAAAACACGATTGGTAACTGTAGTAATTGACGACCCGCCAGAAATATTCACTTCTTTCCGTTATCGTTGCGATTCGACTTTTGAATTAACCCAATTAGAAGATATGCTCATCGATAGGACCTCTTACGGTCTCTTTGTAGTCGATAGAGGAGAGGCCGCCTATGGAATTGCAAGTGGAAAAAGAATCCACTGTCAAGAGGAATTGCAATCTAACATAATGGGGAAACACCGCCAAGGAGGTCAATCAGCCCAGCGGTTTGAGCGGCTAATTGAGGAAGCTGCTCATAAGTTCTTCAAGCGGGCAACAGAACACGCCTGTAACTATTGGCTTCCGAATTTAACCGATATTAAAGGAATCATAATCGGAGGGCCTGGGCAGACTAAGGATTTCGTAGTCAAGAACGACTACTTCCATCACGAAGTAAAGAAGTTGATTCGCGAACCATTCTTTGACGTGGGTTATTCCAACGAAAGTGGCTTGCGGGAATTAGTTCAGCGTGCTGGCAATATGATGGATCAGATCGAATTGGATGCTGAACGTGAGTTAGTGGATAATTTCCTTCGAGAAGTCATGCAGGCACATCCCAAAGCAACTTACGGTGAGATGATGATTCGGTCAGCATTAGATCAAGGTGCAGTCGACACTCTATTATTGTCTGAAGGTCTAAGGAAGAGACGTGTTGGTTGGTATTGTAAGCCATGTTCACATGAATGGGAGGCTACTCAAAATAGTCGCTCAGAAATACCAGATTGCCCAAAGTGCGGCTCGGAAGACGTACGCGAAGATCCAGATAGAACTAGAGATATAATCGACGAATTGACGGAATTAGCCGGACATACCTCTGCTAAGGTTAGCCTGATTTCTATGGATTCAGAGGAAGGCGCAACCCTACAAACCTCATTTGGAGGAATAGCAGCATTGTTGAGGTACTCCCTTACTTGAGGTTAGAATATGCGAGATTTGGTAGACGCAATCCGTCCACTTCTTGGTTCGGTGATGTCAGAAATTGGCGTCCAGGAGTCTGATTGGAATAATCTTCTTGCAGGTTCTACAGATTCAACATTCGCTGATGTCGCATTGCCTTGTCACTCACTTTCCAAAGTGCTGAGGAAGGCTCCGAACACAATCGCAGACGAAATTTTAGAAAATCTAGGTTCCACAACTGAAGGGATTTGCCAAGTTAGTTCGATAAACGGCTTCCTTAATTTTTCAGCAGACCCCAATTGGTTGTGTGAGATATTACAAGAATCACTAATCGATGATAGATTAAGAGTTTTAACTGAGGAACCTAGAGTCATTGTCATCGATTATTCTTCACCAAATGTAGCGAAGCATATGCATGTTGGTCACCTTCGCTCAACGGTGATTGGTGATGCTCTAAATCGAATGCTAAGCCACAAGGGGCACAGAGTTGTACCCGAGAATCACATTGGAGATTGGGGTACTCCTTTCGGAATGCTCATCGAACACCTAATCGATTTGGGTCTTGATTCAGAGGCGCAACATATCGATTTGAGTACGTTTTATTCTGATGCTAGGGCGAAATTTGACTCTGATTCAGACTTCGCCTCACGCTCACGAGCAAGGGTAGTTAGAATGCAGTCTAGCGAACCTGAAACCATCGAGTTATGGCAGATGCTTGTGGACCGCTCATTAATTCACTTTAACGAAGTTTACCAAAGAATGGGGATTTTGCTTAGCAATAATGATCTTGCAGGCGAATCGAAATATGAATCAGCATTACCTAGGGTTGTCGAAAAACTTGCGGAAGTGGGGTTGCTAGAGGAAAGCGATGGTGCGAAAGTGGTCTATCTAGATGGTTGGAAAAATCGCGAAGGAGAGCCACTCCCATTAATCATCCAAAAAGCAGACGGTGGCTACAATTATGCCACTAGTGATTTAGCCTGTATTTTAGATAGAATCGAAAATGTAGGTAGTCGTGATTTCCTATATGTTGTAGGTGCTGAACAGGCACAACATTTTGCTATGGTCTTTGAGGTTGCAAGAAATGCTGGATTCATGGATGAAGGGGTAAATGCAATCCATGTTCCGTTTGGTTTGGTAATGGGTACGGATGGCAAGAAGTTGGCCAGTAGAACAGGGGGAGCAGTCCATCTGAATGATCTATTGATTGAAGCGGTGGAGAGAGCGGATGCGATCGTTGCTGAGAAAAGCCCCAACCTATCTAAGGATGAAAGAGCAGAGGTATCAAAGATGCTGGGAATCGGGGCAATAAAATATGCAGATCTTTCCACCGACCGAAATAACAATTACACATTTGAATGGGAAAAAATGCTTTCCTTCGATGGAAACACCGCTCCATATCTTCAATATGCACATGCAAGAATTTGTAGCATATTTTCGAAGGATGAAATCGATAGAGATTTAATTCGTGATTCGGAAATTATCTTGACTCATGAAAGAGAGATAGCACTGGCTCGGGCATTGATTAGATTCCCTGAATCTCTAGATTCAGCGTGTTCAAGTCACTCTCCTCATAAGTTAGCAACTCAATTACACAATATCGCTCAAGCTTTCGGTTCATTCTATGAAGTTTGTACTGTTCTAAATGCAGAAAATAGTACAAAATTAAGCAGATTGGCCCTTTGTGACTTGACTGCAAGAACCTTGCAAACAGGTCTCGATTTACTTGGAATTGACTCGCCGCATAGAATGTAGAGCCCCGCGACCTTGAAAATCGATATTGCCTCCCCNCCTCATGGTATCCGTAGGCGACATGGCACCGGACTTCGAATTGATGGCATTTGACAAAAATATGGTTAGACTTTCCGATTCTATTGGCAACCGAGTGGTTTTACTGTTTTATCCAGCCGCGTTTAGTGGCGTCTGTACAAAAGAAATGTGTACAGTTTCTGATTCTATGAATCGTTTGGAAGCCGCAGAGGCGGAAGTTTTCGGAATTTCTGTAGATGGAATTTTTGCTAATGCCGCCTTTGCTGATGCCAATGAAATAAACTTCCCATTACTATCTGATACAAATCGTCAGGCAACCCGAGCCTATGGGGTCGAGATTCCTTTTGTAATGCCTGAATACACTGCTTCCCAAAGGTCGGTATTTGTTATCGATGAGGTCGGAAAGATATCATATGCATGGGTCGCGGAAAATCCAGGCATAGAACCGGATTACGAAGCGATTCTTGAGCACTTAGAATCTTGAAAGTCAATCGCCGTAGGCGAGGTAGTACACCAATGATCCGTAGATTATTCCCGAGACAGCTAGGCTTTCTTCATTGAATCTGTCCATATTGTCTAGATATGTGTGATATTCCATGGACCCTGAGCCATAGCAAACCACAGCCCTGCCGTATTGTTTTCCATCCGACTCATCTTCATCGATATTGTATACGAATGGAGCGTGGTCCGAGTTGTACGGCATGTCCGTATCATCAAGTTTGCGAACTTGGATATTGTAACGGTCTGCAAGTTCTGGATATTCTTGTTTGAATTTCTCTGATATACCTCTGATATGGCTAACGTCTGTGTTATGGTTTCCAAACAAAGTGACACCCGAATTTCTTTCGGCGTCGACGTGATTCATGTCTAAATTAATGTATAGACGAAGATTATCATAGAGGTTGTTTCGATGTTTATCTACCCATGCTCTAGATCCAAACAATCCTTCTTCCTCCCCTCCCCAAGTACAGAAGTAAATCGTGTGTTTTGGNGTNCCCATTTGACTTTCAATTAATCCGAATTGNCGGGCCATTTCTAGAACAGTGGCAGTCCCTGAAGAATCGTCTACAGCACCTTGTGCCATGTATACAGTATCATGGTGTGCGCCGATAATTATCAAAGAATCAGACTCTCCTTGAATAATTCCACAAGGAACTTTGACAGTGGCTTCACCTGCATTCTCAACATAGGTCATAAATTGTAATCTACCATCCTGATTAATCACATTGTCAATTATTGTCTGACCGACACTTTGGCTGACCATTATGAATCCCATGTCGATGGGTATATTNTCAATNGCCGAGATGTCGACCGATTTGAAGTAAGGAATACAATCTCCGGAAACCAATTCATCACAATTCTGTCTTTCATTAATCAGGATTAATCCTTCAACATCGTTTTCTGATGCTCTCTTGAACAGGGCGGTATTGGATTCGGTTTCTTCAGTCATATGTATCAGAACAACAGACCCCGCTCCAGTAGTCCAATCCGCACTTTCATTTCCTGTACCTAAGTCTACAACATCTATATCATCGACATATCGAATGAATGACGAGCCGGAATATCCCTGCAAAACAAAATCACTTCTGTGTTCAAAGCTAATGAAATCAGCATTGACATCAGTGGCGCCACAAGCAAAAGCAGGTAAGGTTTGGCCTACATCTCCTGCATGACAGATTCCCAATTCCGGTTCATCATCAATAACAAACATTGGAACGTCAAAATCCTCAATGGTTGATGGAATCCCCATCGAAGTAAAATTTGCTTTGATAAAATCNGCAGTGTTGTGTTCTTCGATAGTTCCTGACATTCTGCCCTCCCATTCTGGGTGTCCTAGATCTACCAGACTCTGTGCATATCCTCTAGCACTCGTTGGGTCAAACTCGATTAATTGGTAATCAGGTTCTCCCTGAATCCATTCGATTACATCATCACCATACAGTAATGCTCCTCCCATAGTACCAATTAGCATGATTCCTATCACAGCCAAAACCGATACTGGCAGTTGTTTCACTCGCCCTACAATACTTCGTCCATTAGGCGGGCTTGCTTCGTCGGCTATTTCTGCATCAAGGACATCATTTGGGATGGTGTGCTCCTCAAGTCTAGCCACTAAATCAGCCTTCTTTCCACCAACTGAAAGCCCACGGCTTTTGCACTCCTCTTTCAGTTGTGCTACGGTAAGTGACTCCCAGTTCGTCATAGGATACCGAAAATTCACGGCTGATGCCTCACTCTTGAACCCAACCTGTACTGGAGCGTAATTTGAATCGATTCACTGAGAGCCGATTTCATCTCCAGTCCAGCGTTTTCCAATTTCATGGTCTATATTTAATTGGTCAAGGATTCTAGCAACGATGAAATCAACCATGTCTTCAAGCGTTTGGGGTTTATTGTAAAATCCAGGGCTTGCAGGAAGAATTACCACACCCCATTCAGAAAGATTTGCCATTGCTCTAAGATGAGGTGTTGCATAGGGTGCTTCCCTAGGAACTAGGATGAGTTTTCGCCTCTCTTTCATCGCTACCAATGCACTTCTGGTTGCCAGATTATCTGAAATCCCATTTGCTATTTTTCCAATTGTAGTTCCACTTGCGGGGCAAACGATGTACGCATCAAAACGGGCAGATCCTGATGCTGACTTGGCTGCAAGATTGTTGTTTTGCTCTAAAATAACTGAATCGTTGGCTAGATCTTCTGGAGATTTACCACATTCTAATTCTAGATTTAATGCTCCTTCGCGAGTGACAATCAGGTGGGTTTTCCAGCCTGCTTCGCAAAGAGCTTCCAATAGTCTAACTCCATATCGTGCCCCCGATGCGCCGGTAATTGCAACAACTGCTTCACCCATCATTTCACCCTCATTTGTCTCCACGAGCACATTGTCGGTAGATTATCAACTACTTCTATTCATGTATTCATGAAAATAATAATTTAGAGATTTTTTTGCAATATTTCTGCTAGGTATTCATACTCTTCAATAGCATTGTAAAGGTAAGCAGAAATTCGGAAATATCTCATTTTATGGTGTGGCCAAGGGAACACTGGAACTTGGATACCGAATTCATCGAGCAGTTTGTTGTGAAGTGGGTCACCCATAATGTCTGCACCCCCTGAATATGTACCTGGCAAGTCAATTGTAGCCATTGAAGATATCATCGAATCTGGAGTTGGCGGATCGGTTCCTAGACTCTCGCAAAGAAGATTTCTTGCTTTCAAAGCGAGAGAATTATTATGTTCCATAATTTCATCAAATCCTCCTGAAACCATTGATTTGAGAGTCTCAATGGATTTAGGAATACACAGAATTGCAGTTGGGTCTCTAGTTCCTTGCCAATCAAATTCGAATCTGAATTTTTCTTGAGGAGATAAATCTGCACTGTGTCCATGACTAATTGTGAGTGGTTTAGTTTCTTTTTTCTTGTCTTCTCTAATGTGTAGGAATGCCGACCCTTTCGGGCTACAGAGCCATTTGTGACAGTTCCCAGTCACCCAAGCCACATCTAATTTAGCCAAATCCATCGGTACTATGCCTGGGCCGTGTGCTGCNTCAAGCAACACATCGACTCCCCTCGATTGAAATTCTTCGACAAGTTTCTCAAATGGCATTCTAAGTCCTGTGGGGCTTGTTACTGTGTCAATCATTACTAGAACTGTTTTAGGAGAAATTGCAGCCAACAAGGGTTCAATGATTTCTTCTTCCGAATCACATCTAAATGGCAGGTCTACTACTACAACCTTAGCGCCCCATCTGGATGCTACGAAATCGATTGCATTCCAACATGCTTGATACGAATGATTTGGAATGATTATTTCGTCTCCTTGATTTAGAATCAAACTTCTAAGGACAGTATTTACGCCACTAGTGGCATTTTGACAAAAGGTCATACCATCGGGATCAGCATTGAGAAATTTTGAGAGTTCAAGGCTTGCGAAATTCATATTTTCGAAAGCCTCTCTTTCAAAGAACCGGACAGGGTCTGATTCTAGATGTAATCTCAAGCGATTTTGTTCTTCCAATACCATATTCGGAGTCGCTCCAAAGGAGCCATGGTTTAGGAAAGTCACATCAGGGTCCAACGACCAATATTTCTCCAGATGGCTTCTATTTGGCCTCATGCAACCAACTCCACAGTCCAATCTTCAGGTTGCATTGGTACCCTATCGAGATATTCTTCGGCAAGGACTAGCAATGCTTCTTCCAACCTCGCACGATCTAGGATTCTCCCTTCTAGGTCATGGGTGTGGCCGAGGGCTTGCAGGGAAGTNGTCATGCCAGCAGGAAGCCCACAACAAGAAAGGGCCTCTACTCGGTTAGGATTTGTATTGTAATTTAGAGCGAGACCATGGCGGCTTACCCAATGCTTGAAGGCCAGTCCAATGGAACATACTTTGTATCCTTCCAACCAAACACCCATCATCCTTTCATCGCGATATCCTTCTATCCCACAATCAGCAAGAGCGGCCATAACCCAATCCTCAAGTCGATTGATTATCTTTCGAACAGATTGTTCCCCAACTTGCCACTTGATTATTGGATAAACAACCAATTGACCCGGTCCATGATAAGTCATCCCTCCGCCTCTATCTACGACTCTCGTTGGATAATCAGATAACGCGGGGTCCTCCAAGGAGCCGTCTCTTTCCGCCTTGGGCCCAAGTGTTACCACCTCAGGGTGTTGAACTAGAATCAAGGTATCTGGTATTTCATCTGAAATTCGTTTTTCTTGTAGCCTTGACATAGCAGCGTCGACCGCTTCATGTGACTCAATTCCGGCTCTAAGGATTTGCAATTCTAGCAAAACCGCCCCTCCATTTTTTTTGAATCATGCCGAGTGGATAGCGTGACCCAGGGTCTTCAATACTCCTTCATGGAATGCCTCAGTCATTGTCGGGTGCGCATGAACGGTATCGGCAATATCTTCCAATAAAGCACCCATTTCTAGAGCCAGAACAAATTCACCATGTAATTCAGCAACGTGGCTACCAACGGCCTGAATTCCAAGAATGACATGGTCGGATTCACGAGCAGTAACCCGAATGAATCCAGCGGTTTTCTCAGCTTCCAATGTTAGCGCTCGACCGTTTGCTGCTAGAGGGAATTTTCCGGTTATGATTTCTTCTCCTCTTTCTTTCGCTTCATCAGGAGACAATCCAACAGAGACGATTTCAGGCTCGGTAAAGACGATTGCTGGAATCGCCACCTTATCGAAATCTCTGTTATGTCCTGCTAAGATTTCAGCCACCATTTCACCTTGAGAAGAGGCCTTGTGGGCTAACATAGGCTCACCTGCCACATCGCCGATGGCGTAAACACCGGGTACATTGGTTCTACATTGTCGGTCGATACGAATGAAGCGCCCTCCTGTGTCCATTCTGACACCCATATTTTCCAATCCCCATCCTTTGGTATTCGGACTTCTGCCAACGGTTACTAACACCTTATCGACTTTGATTGTCTGTTCTTCTCCATCCTTCTCAAAGGTCAAATGCGCTTTGCGACTTGCTCCTTTGCCTTTGATTTCAGTACCGCGAGCAAGAGCATTTGTATGAACTGCGACCTTATGTTTTTTCAACCAAATTTCTAGAGGCCGTCGAATTTCTTTGTCCATTATTCCAAGAATTGAATCCATTCCTTCTACAACGGTTACATCAGTCCCCAATTTCGCTAAAGCACAACCCAATTCTAGTCCGATGTAACCACCGCCTACGATAGCGGCGGATTTTGGTAACTTTTGTAGATCTAAAGCACCGGTAGAAGATAGTACAAATTCCTCGTCACAGGGCATGAATGGTAAGTCGATATGACTTGAACCGGTTGCAATAATTACGTTTTCAGCCTCAATTTCGAGAGCCCCATCAGAAGTTTCTACAGTACATTTCTTTGGTCCCGTAAAGGTCGCCCAGCCCTTCAATAATTCTGCCCCAGCGCCTTTCAAAAGTGCCTCTACACCTTTATTCAATCGTTCTACTATTGCATCTTTCCAACCGACCAAAGCAGCCATGTCAATTTCAGGATCTGAAGCAACAGATAGTCCCATATGGCCTCCTTCACTTGCGTGTTGCTGCAAAGATTCGAATCTCTCAGCAGCATGAATAATTGCCTTGCTTGGAATACAGCCCCTAATCAAACAGGTTCCACCTGCTTTGTCTCCTTCAACAATCACCGTATCTAATCCGAGTTGGGCACTGCGTATCGCGGCAACATATCCTCCGGGTCCTGCTCCTACTACGAGCACCTTACACTTGCGAGTTTCAGTCATTTTGTTCCCTCACATGAAAATTAATGCAGGATGTTCAAGCATACGCTTTAGTGACTGCACTAAGGCTGCTCCATCAGCCCCATCGACGATTCTATGATCAAATGAGCTAGATACATTCATGATTCTGCGAACCACAATTTCCCCTTTTCTAACCACAGGCATTTCACGCGCTTTGTGAACNCCTAATATAGCAACTTCAGGGTGGTTGATAATCGGAGTTGCTCCAAGTCCTCCATCTCTTCCGAGGCTAGTAATTGTGAAGGTAGAACCTGTAAGGTCGTCAAGCGAAGCGGTTCCATCTCTTGCTGCACCGGATACCCTCTGCATTTCTGCTGCTGCCTGCCAAACATCCATCGCTTCAGCGTGCTTTACCACAGGGACGAATAGGCCTCTATCGGTTTGAGTTGCGATTCCTAAGTTAACAGCCCCATACCTTCGAGCAATTCCATTTGCTTCGTCATAATGTCCATTACATTCAGGATGATTCGGCATTATTTTTGCTAGAGCCATCATGATGAATGGAAGATAGGTCAATTTCGGTTGTTCTGGAGATTTTGTTGCATTAAGGAATTGCCGTAACTCCTCCAATTCTGTAACATCGATTTCCTCGAAGTAAGAGAAATGTGGAATATGGCGCTTGGAGATGGTCATTGCTTCTGCAATCTTCCTCCTTAATCCAACGACCTTAATTTCCTCAACATCACTTCTTCGAGTAGTGTAAGCGACTGGTGCTGCGCCTTGCACCATGCCTCCAGCGGCGATGAATGCATCAAGGTCTGCGTGACGGATTCGACCCGCTGGTCCGCTACCGCGAACCGATGCTAGATCAACTCCTGCCTCGCGTGCACGCCTACGAACAGCCGGACTGGCCAGAGCTTTACCTCCTGAACCAACACTGGATTCAGTTGGTGTGGAAACCGATGGTAATGGAGCTGGCGATGAAATTGCTGGCACTGGCGGAGGTGCGACTGGTTCAGTAGCCACAGGTGGAGGAGTTTTCGTTGGCTCCGGCTCGGATACAACCTTAGGTTCAGCGGTTTTTTCTGGTTTTGGTTGTTTTTCCTCAACTGAATCGACTGGGCTCTCGCCACCCTCTCCGAATTCAACCAACACAGCACCAACCGCTACCATATCACCCACGCCACCATGTAGAGCGGATATTGTTCCATCATGAGGTGAGGGGATTGTCACAGTCGCCTTATCTGTCATCACATCCACAAGTGCATCATCTTCGGAGACAGAATCTCCAACGGATACGTGCCATTCCACGATTTCCCCTTCTACTACTCCTTCTCCAATATCAGGTAGTTTGAATACGCGATTTGTCATTTTCATTCCTCCATAGTTTTCTTTATTGCATCGGCGATTCTCGCCGGACTGGGCATATAATCCCATTCTGTTGTGTGCGGGAATGGTGTGTCCCATCCCGTGACTCTCTCTATTGGTGCTTCCAAGTGGTAGAAGCACCTCTCCTGAACACTGGCTGCCATTTCTGCTCCAAATCCACTAGTTTTCGGTGCTTCGTGAACTATGACACAACGTCCAGTTTTTTCTATCGATTTTACAATTGCATCCTTATCCCAAGGTACCAAAGTTTGCAAATCAATTAGGTCGCAACTAACTCCGCTGTCTTTGATTGCCTGTTCGCTTACATGGACCATTGCGCCCCAAGAAATAACTGTGCAGTCTGTGCCTTCCATTGCAAGTCTTGCCTCACCAAGGGGCACTGTATAATGCGCCTCCGGGACTTCGGCCTCTGAGTGATCTTTCCATGTTGGGACGTTATGCGGGTCGCCATAGAAAGGCCCTCTGTAACATCGCTTAGGCTCGAATACCACAACTGGGTCGTTGGATTCAATCGCCGAAATAAGTAGGCCCTTGGAATTGTAAGGTGTTGAGGTGTATACCACATTTATCCCAGAAGTGTGGGTAAATTGAGATTCTGGACTCTGAGAGTGATGATGTCCACCGCGAATTCCACCACCTGCAGGGGTTCTGATAGTTAGCGGGCACCAAAACTCACCACCCGATCGATGTCTGACTTTTGCGATTTCGTTGACTATTTGGTCGTAGGCAGGGAAGATGTAATCGGCAAATTGGATTTCTGCGACTGGCCTTAATCCATTGATTCCCATACCGAATGCGATTGCAGCAATTCCGCCTTCAGAGAGAGGCGTGTCGAATACTCGGTGCGTACCATGTTTTTCTTGCAAACCATCTGAGGTCCGGAATACACCTCCAAAGTATCCTGCATCTTCGCCAAAGAAGATCACATCAGGATCTTTCTCCAGCATAATATCTAGGGCCGAATTAACTGCTTGAACAATATTCATTTCAGGCATTTCAGTCCACACTCCATTTCTTCATTTCATCCCATTGTTCTTGCAGATGCCAAGGGACTTCATCGTATACTTCGGTGAAGATTGTATCCGCTGAAGGATATGGTCCATTGGCTAAATCTCCATAAGTAACTGCTTCCTTGTAAGCAGCCATTACCTCACCATCGACTCTTTCCTCTAATTCCTTTTGCTGCTCTTCCGACCATTCTCCGGTCGTAACTAAATGTTGCACTAATCGGTCAACAGGGTCGCCACCAGGCCAAGCCTCGTGTTCATCTCCGGGGCGATATCTACTGGGGTCATCGCTGGAGGAGTGTGCTCCAGCACGATAGGTAAGTACCTCAATATGCGTAGCACCCTCTCCAGCTGCGGCGCGCTCTCTTGCCCATTTCGTAACCGCATAGAGCGCTAAGAAGTCATTTCCATCTACTCTCATTGAAGGGACATTGTAGGCCAATCCTCTTGCAGCGAATGTTGGGTTGCCACTTGCTAAGTTAGCGTGAGTCGAAATAGCCCATTGATTGTTTACGATATTGAGAATCACCGGTGGCTTGAAAACCGAAGCGAAATTGAGTGCATAATGGTAATCTCCTTCAGCACTTGAACCGTCTCCTATCCAAGTGATACAGCATTCATCGAGGGCCTTGTATTGAGATGCCATTGCAACACCCACAGCTTGACTAAATTGGGTTCCAACCGGGCTTGAAACCGAAATGAAACGCCCCTCCCGATAGGTGTAATGGACAGGCATTTGCCTACCCTTGACGTTGTCTTCTTCATTGCCGATACAATGGTTAATCATGCTGACCATGTCTCTGCCTCTAACAAATTGCGCTCCGGGTTGCCTGTAGGTGGGGAATATCCAATCCTGAGTTTCTAATGCCATGGTTTGCGCGATTGCAACAGCCTCTTCTCCATAGGATCGCATGTAAAAGGACAACTTACCAGTACGTTGCATTTTCATCATGCGGTCATCGAATATTCGCATTCTAACCATATGTTCCAAGCCTTCACGAAGCTCATCAGGAGTTAAGTCGGGATTCCAAGGGCCACTAGCGTTACCTTCGAAATCTAGTACTCTTACAAGCCCGTATGCATGGTCTGTGGTTTCAGATGCGGTGCAGTTCGCGGGATCGGGCCTAGAAAGGTCTCCTGGCTCGTTTTCAAATGGTGCGAAACTAGCCTTGTCCCCTGGTCGGAAAGGAGCGGAGGGTACATGCAAGGTTACTTGCTTCTTCTTTTTCGCTGCCATAATTCTGTCTCCTATTATTGGTTCATATTATTTTGTGCCCTGAGGACAATCGAGCCTCATTGGTGGCAAGAAGATCTTTGCTTGGATTCAAATGGCTAATTGCTGAACCTGTAGAGTCTCTTGTAACGACTGGTTCCCCGCCCATTGCTTCTTCCCAAAGCAAACCCGCTCGGTAGGATGAGCGTACTAACGGCCCACTAGCAACCGCAGTGAATCCCATTTCTCTCGCGGCTTGATCCCATTCGGCGAAAGTTTTCGGCTCAGGAAATCTATCGACTGCAAGATGTTTCCAACTCGGTTGAAGATATTGGCCCAGAGTGATTAACTCAACTCCAACGCCTCTTAGCAGTTGCATTGCTTCAACAACTTCTTCATCGGTTTCTCCTACACCGACCATTATGCTAGATTTTATTGCCAAATCTGGCCTTAATCGCTTAGCTTCTTGTAGGATTTTCAGCGATTGTGTAAACGAAGCACGAGGGTCGCGAACAGTGGAGTCCAACCTGGGCACACATTCTACATTGTGGGCGAAAACTTTGAGCGGTAATTCATCAAGTAAATCGGCTAGCGCCTCAAGATTCCCATCTAGGTCAGAGCAGAGTAATTCTAGTCCAACATCAGGGCATCTTTCGTGTACAGCTTTGATACAATTGCGGTAATGCTCTGCGCCTCCGTCTGCTAAGTCGTCACGATTGACTACTGTAATTACGGCGTGACTAACGCCCATTCTATCTACAGCTTCAGCGAGTTCGGCAGGCTCGTTTGGATTCAATGGAGGAGGGATTTTCTCTGTCCCGACTGCACAGAATCTACATCCTCGTGTACAAACCTCGCCTGCAATCATGAAAGTTGCAGTCCCTCTACCCCAACAATCGTGTATGTTTGGGCATCGAGCCTCTTCGCAAACTGTATGCAACCCGTGTTCGTGGACATTAGATTTTGTCTCATTAAACCGGCTTTGGGCATTACCTGTAGGGAGTGTAGTTTTGAACCAAGAAGGCAACCGCTTTCTTTCCGCTTTTCGGCGTTCTTCAGCGCTAATCCTGACCGGGCCTCCACAGCTGCTGGACGGCACTTCAGTGCCATTTGCTTGGGGCAGCGGTACACCCATTGATTACGAGGAGTGGACACACGGCGTTAATCATTCTCCTCAAACCCCCAGATGAGGCCTTTCAAAACGAGGAGACATATACGAGACTTCGCTCGCAAGTATGGATGGCTCGCAGTGCTGCACTCGTGACAGGAGGTGCAAAGAGAATTGGCGCTGCGATTTGTCTTCACCTAGCACAAAAAGGTCACTCAGTGGCAGTTCACCACAATTCGTCTGCAAAAGACGCCGAGGAATTGGCAGAGAAGATTAGAGGATTTGGTGTCGATGCTTGCACGGTAAAAGGTGATTTATCGAATCCGGAAGAATTTACCAAAATTATTTCCAAGGCATCATCAAAAATTGGACCGATTTTACACCTAGTGAATAATGCCTCAAAATTCGAGCATGATGATATCGAAAGTTTTGATGATAAATCTTGGAATCAGCATATGGACGTAAACGCAAAAGCACCTCTGATGTTAACCCGGGAATTACTACAAAATCTCCCCGAGAATATGTCGGGGTCAGTGGTCAATATTTTGGATCAGAAAATTGCAGCACCTAATCCTGATCACATTTCGTATACTGCCTCAAGATTTGCTCTTCTAGGAATAACCGAGGCTCTTGCGAGAGGCCTTGCGCCTAAATTGAGAATAAACGCTGTCGCACCAGGTCATACCTTAGCCAGCCCCGACCAAACAGAAGCGGGATTCAATCTAGCCCAGTCTCAAAGCCCACTTGGGTACGGTCCTTCCCCAGATGATATTGCTCAGGCTGTAGTTTTTCTCATTGAAGGAAATTCGATTACTGGACAGGTAATTTTCGTCGATGCTGGAGAAAGATTCCTTTCCAGAAGCCGGGACGTCGCATTTGAAACGGAGGGTGTTTGATGACTTCACATTCGGACGCCTTAATGCAAATGTTTTCTCGCAATCAAGCGGCCACTTGTTTATTCCTAGAGAAGGTAATTAGACAGGTGGATATAGGCGTGCATGACCACGAAATTGGTACACCACAGCGTCTTTCTTTCGACATTTACGTTATGCTATCTGGGGACAGCGCTCCGGAAGAAGATGAAATTTCTCAAGTTCTTGATTACGAATACTTGGTGGCAGTATTAGATGAGACTTTGAATTTGCAGCGCGCATCACTATTGGAAACACTTGCAAACCGTTTGTTGGATAGAATACTAAAACCTCACTCGGTTGAGGCTGCTACTGTTGTAATCACCAAATTGGATGTCTTGGACGGAGATGGTCAATTGGGCTGTTCTATCACTCGAATAAAGTAGTGGTGCAGGGGGTGGGATTTGAACCCACGAAGCTCTACGCACCGGAGCTTAAGTCCGGCCCCTTTGACCAGCTCGGGTACCCCTGCGAGGTCTCTGAGGACCTTATCAGACTTGAAACGAGCGGATTTACGCCCCCTCTTGGGGGCGTGTAAAAAACGATGCAAATAGCACTCGGACTTCACGAACGCTTTAACACCCCTCCGAGTGCGGGTAGACGATGAGTGGGAGCAGTACGCCGTTTCGAGATGGCAAGTTCACCCAAATTGCGATATTCCTCGCGATTTTGATGATAACTCCTCAAATGGCCACTTTTTTCACAGAACCAACCTATCTTCAAACGGACTCTAGGGCAGAGAATTCAGAGGATATCGAATCCAAAATCTACACACTCTATTTTGCAGAAGCCAACTCGTCTTCTGGAGGTGATGGCCACATTTCAACAATGGTCCCTGAGTCAGGTGGTCAATCGACCTCTAGTGCACTAGATTCTACAATAGAGTTCACAACTGGAGATTTGTTGAGTTCCCTCGAAATCACTGGTCGGCCAAAACATGGATCGTCCAGCGGTCAATTTTACATTCCAGTGCAATTTTTCCTCCGCGCTCAGGGACCTAGCAACTCCCAGGTCACCTGGGATATTGTGATTAGTGCAAATGGCAATACCGTTGGCTCCGAGTCTTGGGAAACAGACGCATGTAATCCAGGGATAACTAACTCTTGCAACTTCGATCATGAACTATTCGAAGTCATATTGGACGGCGGAGATGGTTTTGTTATCCAAGATGGTAATGAATTAACAGTTGAGGTCTCTGCTGAAATGTCTGGATGTGAAAGTTCAGGCGGCCCATTTGGAAGTAGTTGTGAAGCAGAGGTGGCATGGAACGAGATTGATGGAGAAAGCAATCGATATTCCCAGATGGAAGTAGAAACTAACGCCATTGCTGACAGTGAAGTCATACTCCAAAGAGATGGTGCCGAACTCGCAGACGGAGTAGAATTAGAATGGTATCCGAATGACGTATTGGCCGATCGAACAATGCAATTCTCTTTCGATGTGAAGAGCGCCTTTGGTAGAGAAGACATGGATTCTGTGAAATTACTGATGCGGGATCCAAATGGAAATTACCGCATAGACCATGAGATTTCATCAGATGATGATGGTATTAGGGACACTAGTCAGGGTATTTTCGGCACCTACACGTGGACTTATCCAAGTGGTCTTCCTTCAGGAGAATACACTGTTGAATTGGAAATTACTGACGTTCAAGGTAACGCATTCCTTGTTGAGCATGAACCTGTTGAAATGAAACAATGGGGTGTAGCGATTAACCACCGAGAAGACAGAACTGTGGAATATGTTGCCCCCGATGAAACAACTCCGGTGCCACTTCAATTAGTCCACAGAGGAGATTCTACCAAATCAATGACTGTAGAGCTTGAGTTGCTTACTAACCTAGGTAGTTCATGGCTTGTTGAGTTCGATTCACCAGGTGGTTACACCCTGAATTCAGGTGGTGACATTCTGAATCCAATACTTACTATAACGGCTCCTGATGATTTGACAGGAACGCCTGATAAAATTGAGATTAGAGCAGTCGCAGAAGCAACGATAGAAGGTGTTCAAACCGTCGTCCATCAAGACCTCCTTACACTCGATTTAGAAAAGCTGGAAGTCTATCAGCCTCCAGATGTTTCGATATGGAATGAAGAT
>FUFK010044920.1_pt1 | contig 47348 bp, 50 predicted proteins | sample 1021851 | NCBI WGS metagenome assembly FUFK01 (sample SAMEA51879418, study PRJEB19060) | metagenome
AAAAAGAATTGAAAAAGCAGCTTCTTTAGCTAACTAATTTTATTAACAAAAAATAAACCAAAGGCAACTGCAGGGCCTATCCCAAATGCAAATATTAATGTTCCAACACCAACAGTTCCACCTAAATACCATCCAATTAANACAACTGAAATTTCTAGACAAGCTCTNACAAAAGCAATTGGTAAATTNNTAATTTTTGTNAATCCNGTCATNAAACCGTCTCTCGGTCCTGGTCCTAAGTTAGCAACNAAATATATTCCACTACCTAATCCAACTAACAATACTGANANAACTGATAATAAATATTTAGAAAAAAAATTTGTTGGTGGATCAAACAAATATAAAGTTACATCNATCATTCCAGCAATAATGATAATATTCATAACTGTTCCTATTCCTGGCTTTTGTTTTAGAAAAATCCACAAAAATAAGACACTCACACTAACAATAAATGTAGCTGCACCAATCGATATGTCCGTTTTTTTGGATATTCCTTCAGCAAATACTGACCACGGTGAATTACCAGTTGTTGATAAAACTAAAAGACCTTCTCCTAAACCAAACAAAACTAATCCCAAACAAAGAAAAAAAAAGGTTGAAAATTTAGGTTTGAAATTTAAAGGTTTTTCAGAGCTCCAGGTTTTTATTGGAATTTTTTTAATAGTTAAAAACATTATCAATCAAAGATCATATTGCATAACAGAATTTATGTATAAACAACAGAAAATAAGTTTATCTATATTCTCTTCTAATATCTTCTCACTTTAGTTAAATATTAATTTCTATTAAAATAATTTAATAAATTTTATGAATAAAATCATTTTAATCTTTTTCATTGCTTTAGGAATTTTATTTAAAATAAATGCATATGCTCACACTGATCATTATAAAAATATTAAATCGATTGAAATGGAAATATTTAAAGACAATAAATATATAGGCATTAGTAAATTTTTTTTTAATAAAACTCAAAAAAAATTTGAAGTAACAAATATCACAAACTTTGAAGTTAAACTAATGGGTATAACAGTTTTCTCAGTTATTAGTGAAGGTTTGGAAATTTACGAAAATGATCAACTAATTTATTTTAAATCAGATACAGTACAAAATGATAAAAAAAAATTTGTGGAAGTNTTCTTCGATGAAGAAAATAGAAATTTTAAAATTAATGGATCTTCTTATAAAGGAACCGGAAATTTAGAGAATGTAATTGGTAATTGGTGGAATCATAGATTGTTACAATCAGATACTCAAATTAGTCCACTTTCTGGAAGTATCAAAAAACAGTCAGTAGAATTTCTAAAAAAAGAAAAAATTACACTTTATGAAAATGAAATTAATGTTGAAAAATTTAGACTTAAATCTACTGATGAAAGTCTTCCAAAAGATAAGAGACTAGATTTTGAAATTTGGTACGATAAAAAAAGAGCAATGATAGTTAAAATTCGATATAAAAGATTAGGTACTTGGGAGTACAGACTAAAAAAAGTTAATTAGTAATTTTTTTATATAAATCACTGGCGCTTATCCATCCATTTTCATAACGAGGGCCTCCGAACCAATCACCACAAATCCCAACTTTCAAAGATTTACTCCATAAAGATTGAATATTTAAGTTTTTTTTGTTTGCAGAATATTTCCAACCATGGATATTTGAAAAATATATTTTATTGATATTTATCTTGGATAGTTTTTTAAATCTATTGATCAAAAAATTCGTAAATTTTTTTTTATTATTTCTATAATTTAAAATATTTCTATTAGCCCATTTAAATGTGCTTTGAATTGTCCAAAGATCGTATTTNTACTTAAANCTTTTTTTGCTATTTTCTTTAGCTGCCCACCCTATTACTTCATCATTAAATAAGAAACTTGANAANTTATTTTTAATTTTATTTGTTACAGTCATAACTGTGATATTTGCCTCCATTTTTACATTTTTATTCTTGAAGAAATTAGGAAGAAATTTTTTTAACAGTTTTTTTGATTGTGCAAAAGGAATTGAAATTATTAATATTTCATAATATTTAACATCACCATTTAAAAAACTTAATTTCCAATTTTTTCTTATCCTCTCAATTTTAGATAGCTCATATCCAAAAATACAATTAATATTTTTTAATAAATATTTTGATATTGCATTATTTCCTTTTGCTCCAATAAGTTTGGTATGTTTTTTATTCTCTAAAACTTTACTGTGATNAAACTTATGTGGACCCTGCCATTTTTTTAAAACTCTTTTTTTTTGTAATCCAGAACAAAATTTTTTAAATTTNCTCGTTTTTGGAGAGATATATTGTAGCCCGTGATCAAAACCTAGTTTGTTTAAATACCTTCTATGAGAGCTTCTGCCACCAATTCCTTTTGCTTTTTCATAAACATCAACTTTGTATTTTTTAGATAACAAATTGGCAATTGTTGATCCCGAAATCCCACTTCCAATTACGCATACACTTTTCACCTTCCAGCTACAATCATACCCTCAACTAAAAGAGTTGGCGCATTAGTAGAGTATTTAAATTCTANATCATTAGCCAAAGTAATATTTTTAAATATNTCCTTAAAATTTCCTGCAATTGTAATTTCACTTACNGGATATATAAATTCACCATTTTCAACCATAAAACCATTTGCTCCAACAGAATAATCCCCTGTTACAAGGTTTGTGCCATGTCCAATTGTTTCTGTAATGTATAAATTTTTTTTACTTGATTTAAGTAGTGTTTCAAGAGGCATACTCCCATTTTCAAAATATAAGTTACTTGTACCACCGCATCTACCATTTGATTTCAAATTTAATTTTTTTCCGTAATAAGTATCTACTAAATAACTTTTTAATACACCGTTTTCGATTAATTTAAGATTGTTAGTTTCTACTCCTTCGCTATCGAAATTTTTAGAGCCAAGTCCTTTTTTTATTTTTGGATCGTCTATAACATTTAGAGATTTAGGAAAAATTTCTTCACCAATTTTATTCTTTAAAAATGAGGTTCCTCTTGAAATAGCCCCTGCAGATATTGCGCTAGATAAAACATTCAAAATACCTTTCGAAATTTTTTTATCAAATACAATACCTATTTTCTCACTTTTTATTTTCTTAGGATCTAATTTTTTTACCGTATTTGCTGCAGCACTTTCACCTATATTTTTAGGGTTAATTAAATCAGAAAAATGTCTTTTAGTAGTAAAGTCATAATCTCTCTCCATTTGGCTATCTTTTTTAGCAACCGCTACACAACTAATATTAAAGTTTGAAGTTTTATATCCATTTATAAAACCATTGCTATTTGCTAAAACAAAATTTGACTTATTTTCAGTAAAGTCTGTTTCAGTGTTAATAATTTTAGTTTCTTTTGATGCAGCTTCCTCGGCTTCTTTTAAAATGTCTATTTTTTTATTATTTGGAACATGAAATTCATCATAAAGATCCAAATTTTCAAAATTTTTTGCCATTAATTCCTTGTCAGGTAATGAATTAAATTCGTCATCAGGAGTTATTTTTGCTGTCTCAATGCATCTTTCTGTAAGTATTTTAATATTATCTTTTGATAAATTTGAGGATGAGATAGTTGATTTTTTTTTGTTTATATAAGTCGTAATGCCTATAGCAAAACTATCAGATCTGTTTGATTCATCTAATTGTTTATTTCTTAAATTTACTGTTTCTGAGATGGAATGAACAACCTCAACATTTACATCTGTGGCGCCGAGCTTTTTTGAATACTCAATTGTTTGACTTGCAATACTATTTAAATACTCTTGATCTTTGACCATTTGTTAAAGTTGTGTTCCACCGACCGTCATTTTATTTATTAAAATAGATGGTTGAGCGACTCCTACAGGAACACCTTGTCCAGCTTTTCCACATGTGCCAATTCCAGGATCTAGTTTCATATCGTTCCCAACCATTGAAACTTCTTTTAAAATTGATGGACCGTCACCAATTAGTGTAGCGCCTTTGATTGGAGAGCCTATTTTTCCATTATTAATTTCATAAGCTTCAGTACAATTAAAAACAAATTTTCCTGAGGTAATATCGACTTGTCCTCCTCCAAAACTCACTGCAAATATACCTTTATCAACTGATCTTATCATTTCATCTTGTGAATATTTTCCACTTAACATCATTGTATTTCTCATTCTTGGTAATACGACATGTTTATAACTTTCTCTTCGACCACTACCCGTAGATTTCGTATTCATAAGCCTTGCATTTAGCCTATCTTGCATAAAGTTTTTAAGTATTCCGTTTTCAATTAACACAGTGTTCTCTGTTGGTGTGCCTTCGTCATCAATGGTTAGACTTCCTCTTCGAAGATTTAAAGTACCATCATCTACTATTGTTACTCCTTCACTAGCAACTCTTTGGCCCATCAAATTATGAAATGCTGAAGTTTTTTTTCTGTTAAAATCTCCCTCTAAACCATGTCCAATTGCTTCATGAATTAATATGGCTGGCCAACCTGGTCCCAAAACAACTTTCATTTCTCCAGCAGGAGCTGGTTTGCTTTTAAGATTTACATCAGCAATTCTAAAAGCTTCGTCGCAAACATGTTTCCAGTTTTCATTTTTTAAATATTCATCATAGGACTGTCTTCCACCAATACCATAAACACCAGTTTCTTTTTTTCCATTTTTTTCTAATACTACTGAAACATTAAATCTAACCAGCGGTCTTACATCTTTTAAAACCTCAGAATTTGATCGTATAATTTCGATTTCCTTGTGTTCACCTAAAAAACTGGCTGTTACCTGGCTAACAATATCGCCTTTGGATCTAATGTAATTATTTACCTCATTTAAAATTTTTATTTTTGAATTTTGTGATTTTTCCTCAATTGGATTTAGATCTTCATAATATTTTTTATTTGATTTGGGAATTTCATGATTGTAGGTACCCTTTTTCGATTTAAGTGTATCTTTAAGATTTTCACTTGATTTTAAAATAGAGTCTTTTGAAATATCATTAGAATGAGAATAAGCTACAACTTCTCCTGTAATTGCCCTAAAACCATAGCCTAAGTCAGAGCTATAGCTTGAGTTTTTAATTTTGTTATCGTCTAATAAGATTGATTCTGATTTCGAATTTTCAAGGTATAACTCCCCGTCATCACAATTATTTAGTGTATCTGATACGATACTCTCTGCTTTAATGTTATCTAAGTCGCTATTTTTGAAGAAATTTGACATTGAGTTAATGTAGTTGCCATAATTAATATTTCAACAGTCGTTTTATCACATTAAGAAAAATTAAAAAAATCATTATAAATTTAATTGATGAAAGTTTATTTTAATAATTCTTGTAGTATTTGTAGAGCAGAAATTAACCTTTATAAAAAAGAAAATATTAGTGAGTTAAACTGGATAGATATAACTAAAAATAAAGAAGCAGAAGATGAAACAAATAAATCTGATAAAGAGCTTTTAAGAAGGTTACATGTAGAAAAAGAAGGAAGAATTTATGTTGGCGTTGATGCTTTTTTATTAGTCTGGAAAGAAATCCCAAAATACAAAATTTTATACAAATTTTTTAAATTACCAATTGTTTACCATTTTTTTTATATAGGTTATGAAATTGTTGCTTTTTTCTTATATTTAAAAAATAGAAAACAACTAAAAAACTAACCAGTTATTTTTATAAGTATGTCGCCCATTAATGACATAAAAAANATAAATGCTAAAAAAACAATAAAGTACATAGTTGTAATTACACTGTTTCTTTTCCGTCTCAATAGAACAAACTCCCTATCATCTAAAATTGAAATATCCCTCTCGCCTACCACATGATGGTCATAACTATATCTCCAAATGGACTCGCCAAATCTTTTATCTAATTTGTTAAAGTATCTAATCCATGAAGCTACCCAGCTGAATAGTAAAAAAAGTATAAATAAGATCAAAGAAGTTGTTAACATTTTAAAATTTATTATATAATTTTAAAATATTTATGTCTATTTGGGGAAGTTTAATAGGTGGAATGATTGGTTTTTCACTAGGAGGACCTTTTGGTATGCTGTTAGGTTCCTTGATCGGTGGAAAGATATCTAGAGCAAAAGGCTCAATAAATAATTCTTTTGCACAACCACAACAAATCTTTGCACTGTCTTTAATTGTTCTCTCTGCAAAATTAAGTAAAGCAGATGGACAAGTTAGTAAAGAAGAGTTAATTGCAGTTAAAGATAAACTTAAAATTCCTGAAAATGAAATAGATCAAGTTGGAAAAATTTTTAATAAAGCAAAAAATGAGTCTACTGGGTATAAGCCATATGCAGAACAAATTGCTCAAATTTATAGAGGAAATTTAAACGTACTTGAGGAGGTTATAAATATTTTATTCTACATAGCTGAAGCTGACGGTAACATAAGTCAAGCCGAGTTGGTTATGATAGAGGATATTGCAAGAATATTTGGCCTCAGTGAAAGTCAATTTAATAGTTTGAAGGAAAGCAGAAAGTCATCTGATAAGCTAAATCCTTATATAGTGCTTGAAAGTAATCCTGATGATAGCCTAACGGAAATAAGAAAAAGATATATTAAACTAAGTAAAGAACACCATCCTGATTTGCTTTTAAGCAAAGGTGTTCCTCCTGAAGTTATAGAAGAAAGTAAAAAGAAAATGAGATCTATAAATTCTGCTTGGGACCAAGTTCAAAAATTAAAAAACTAGTTACTAAAACTGCTCAGATTCTGTTGAGCCTTCCATTGCAGTTGTTGAGCTTTTTCCAGAACTTATCGTGTTAGATACTGCATCAAAATATGATGTTCCTACTTCTCTTTGATGTTTAACGCTAGTATAACCATCTTTTTCTCTAGCAAACTCATGCTCTTGAATTTCGGAATAAGCGCTCATCCCTTTTGATTTATATTTTTCTGCAAGCTCAAATATTGCAATATTCTGAGTATGAAAACCTGCTAAAGTTATGAATTGAAATTTATAACCCATTTTTCCAATTTCTTGTTGGAAAGATGCAATTTCATCATCTGACAAATGTTTTTTCCAATTAAATGATGGTGAACAGTTGTAGGCTAATAATTTACCTGGAAATTTTTCGTGAATAGCATCAGCAAATTTTTTTGCTTCTTTTAAATTTGGCGTTGCTGTTTCACACCAAATAAGATCTGCATATGGCGCATAAGCTAGACCTCTAGAAATAGCTTGCTCAATTCCATCCTTTACGTAATAAAAACCTTCAGGTGATCTCTCGCCTGTTAAAAATGGTTTATCATTTTCATCAAAATCATTTGTGATTAATTTAGCAGCATTGGCATCTGTTCTTGCAAGTATAATGAGAGGAACATCAGCAATATCAGCTGCCAACCTCGCTGCTTTCAGGTTTCTAACCATTGTGCCAGTTGGAACTAAAACTTTACCGCCCATATGACCACATTTTTTTTCACTAGCTAGCTGATCTTCAAAATGAACACCTGCTGCACCTGCCTTAATGAATTTTTTTGTTAATTCAAATACGTTTAATGGACCNCCAAATCCTGCTTCTCCATCAGCAATTATTGGCAACATATAATCAATAGAATTTTCTTTTTTCATATCACCGTCTGACAACTCCATATGCTGAATTTGATCAGCTCTTATTAATGAGTTATTCATTGCTTCCACAAGTTTTGGTGCACTATCATATGGATAAAGTGATTGGTCTGGATACATTTCTCCAGCACTATTTGCGTCTGCTGCAACCTGCCATCCACTTAAGTAAATTGCTTTTAATCCTGCCTTTGCATGTTGAACAGCTTGATTTCCTGATAGCGAGCCTAATGTATTTACATATTTTTCAGAATTAAGTAATTTCCAGAGTTTTTGTGACTGATTTTTACAGAGAGAGTATTCAATTTTGAGCGATCCCTTTAATCTTTCTACTTCTTCTGGAGTATAATCTCTTTTAATGCCGGCAAATCTTTTTAAATCGTAAGAAACATTCTCTGCGCTCATTTTTTCCTGTTCTGTAAAGGTTGTTTATTTTTGAAATTGAATAAAAGTAAAAAGATCTAATTGTTTTCGTTAATAGGCTTTATTAACTGATCTAATCCACTTGAACCCCAATCGCAATGATCGTCTCGCATATAAACTCCTCTGCTATTGTGTTGGTCCAAATCTTCTTTACTAATAATTTGTGCTTCAATTTCGTTGTTTTTAATCTTGTCTTTGTCCATGNAAATCTTATAATTTACAATATTTACAAATTCCATAAAAAACGTTATATAATAAGGTAAATAAAGGAAATTTTTTGTAAAAATAAATTTACAAAATTTACAAATAGTAAATGAGTCAATTAGATTTTAAATTAGGGCCAAAAATCAAAGCTTTTAGAAGACAAATTGGTTTACAAGCTAATAAACTTGCCAACCAATTGAATATCTCACCTAGCTATTTAGCATTAATTGAAGGTGGAAAAAGAAAAATTGATGGCGATCTATTAATTAAAATATGTGATGAATTAAAAATTAATATCTCTGATCTGACCTCTAAATCAGATGTTAATATGATCAATACAATATCTGAACTTTTGGATGATCAACTTTTTGAAGACTTAGATATATTAGGTCCAGAAGTTAAAGACTTAGCCAGTAGTAATCCGAAAATTGGAAAGGCTTTGATCAGGCTCGGTGATATTTTAAAAAAAAAGGATCACGAACTTGTAAACAAAATAGAAAAACTTTCAGGTAAAATAGTTGACAGTAGAAAAAATTCTTTTCCTGGTGAAGTAATCTCTGATTTTCTTCAGGAAAACAAAAATTATTTTTCTAAACTTGAAAATTTTGCAAATGAAATATTCGAAAAAATAAAACAAAATAATAGAACAAGATATATCGCTTTATGTGAATTTTTAAAAACAGAGTACGGTATCACAGTAAAGGATATTATTCCAGAGGAAGGTAAGCCATTTTCCAAAATCTATAATAAAAAAAATAAAGAGCTTTATTTGTCAGATTACTTATCTTTGGAAACAAAAAAGCTTCATGCAGCTGCACAAATCGCACAAGAGGGAGCAGNAGATTTAATTAACGAGTATTTAGAAACATTTAATTTTCCATCTGAGGAATCAAAAAAATTATCAAAAGTTGCTTTATTAAATTATTGTGGTGCAGCAATTTTAATGCCTTACAATTTATTTCACTCAGAGTGTAAAAAACTAAAATACGATTTAGAACTGTTACAAAATACATTTGCAACTTCATTTGAGCAAGTCACTCATAGGGTAACTTGTTTAAATGATCCAAAAAAACCTGGGGTTCCATTTCACTTTTTAAGAGTAGATGTTGCTGGTAATATTTCAAAAAGGTTTTCATTATCTGGAATTGAAATACCAAGATACGGTGGCGCTTGTCCTCGTTGGAATGTTTATTCAGCTTTCTCAAGGCCTGGGGTAATTCAAGCTGCTGTTAGCAAAATGACTAATGGAGAAAAATATGTTTGCATTGCACGAACTGTAGAAAAAGGAATTGGAAGATATGGACAAAAGAAAAGTATGCTTTCTATTGGTTTAGGGTGTGAAGCTAAATATGCTAAAGATTTTGTATATACAGAAAATTTAGATATAAATGATAAAAAATCTGAAATTCCTGTTGGTGTATCATGTAGAACTTGCGATCGTTTAGATTGTTCTCAAAGAGCTTTCCCACCNCTACACAAAAAATTTGATGTTGATATTAATTCNAGAGGTATTTCGGTTTATGTTAGTGATTAAAAAAATTTCTTTTGTTATTTTAATTCTTTCTGTATCTTTTTTTAAGTTAAATGCGAAAGATTTAAATAGTCTTTTCGATGACTTGCAAAAGGCTGAAAATATTTATGCTGCAGAGTATGTTGAAAAAAATATTTGGAGAAATTGGGTTACTCACCCAAAAAGTAAATATTTAACTGACAAGCTTGAAAATGGAACATTTTCAATGAATAACAATCAATACCGTCTAGCACTAAAATTGTTTAGTGATGTGATAANTGAAGATCCCAACTGGGCTGAAGCTTGGAATAAAAGAGCTACTTTGCTATTTTTAATGGGAAATTATGATGCTTCTTTAAAGGATATTGAACAGGTTTTAATTTTAGAGCCAAGACATTTTGGAGCATTATCAGGGAGAGCTCAGATTTATTTATCATTAAAGGAGTATGAAAAAGCTATTACTGACTTAGAAAAGGCAAAATCAATTTATCCACTAATTAAAAGTGGTGAAAGCATTGAATTAATTAAAAAATTGATAAAAGAGTTACAAGTTTAGTTTTTCTTCGATCTTTTTCTTGCGATTAATTGTGTTAAAGAGTCTACCATCATGTCTGATGCTTTAAAAATTTCGCTAGGTTTGTATTCATAAGAAAGATTTTTTTCTTCATTCGATTTATCTTCAATTATAATTCCTTTATCTGGNGNATTATCTTTAATATAAATTAGAATTAACCANTCATCATCAATTGTTTCATCCCANTTNATAAATATTTCTCCTGTTTCAAATCTTCTATCTATACATCTAAGTATNGACATATGTTTAGTTATATATCTTTTGTTAAGTTGAAAAACTAAACTATTTGCACTTCTATAAAANCTTTCAAGNGCCAGTTCAATTTTTTGTCTGGCGATATTGTATTCTCTTTCNTTTTTTAAAAGTGTTTCTCTATCATCTCCTTCTTGGATTTCAACGCCTANAGCNTCAACTCTTTCTCTNATTTTTTGATCCCTTAGTTGTTGATATTTATTTTTAAGTTTTTCTATTCTTTCTTGTAAACCTGAATAATCATCTCTCTTTTCCTTAAGTGCAATTTTTTCTAATTTTTCAAGTTCTTTAATTTCCCTAATTCTGAACTTTTCTATTTGTTGTTCTAATTTAATTTCTTGTAAGAATTTTTTCTGTCTTTCTGCTTGTTCTTTTCTTATTAATGCTTGCTCTTTTCTTAAAAAGATTTTTATATCTTTTGCTCTCTCTTTTTCTAATCTTTCTTCTTCTCTTAATTCTTTTTGTTTAAGCTTTAATTTATTTTCGTCGTCTTCCTTTTTTTGCTTTTGTAAAAGTATCTTTTGTTTTTGAGCTATTTCTAATTTTTCTAATTTAATTCTTCTTTTCTCCTCTGCTTTAATTTCTCTGTACTCAACTATTTTTTGATCAATTTTTTGAAAAAATTTAGCAATTGCTTTGTCAATAGCTAAAAGATTAATATTAAACTTAAATGTAAATTTTGATTTTAAAGTTTCTTGGATTCTTATCGTTTTAAGAATTAAACTCTCACTTTTTTTTGGTTTAGAAATTATATTTTTCGCGTATTTAATTTTTCTTCTTTTTCTTTTTTTAATTTTTTTAGTTTTAGTTTTGTTTGATTTTTTTTTTATTTTTTTATTATTTTTAAATGATTTAATTCTTTTTTTTGATTTAATGACTTTATTTTTTTTTGATTTTTTTTTTTTATTTTTTTTTTTCTTCATCAAAGTGAATTTTAAGATCTATCAGTAATAATTTAATAAATATAGTCTCTAGTATTAGGAACCGAAGTTAATTTTTTTGTTAATTGTAACTGAAATACAACCTGATCTCCCCATTTGAAAGCCATTTCACAACTTGCAAGATAAAATTCCCACATCCTCATGAACCTTTCATCAAACATTTCTAAAACTTGATCTTTTTTTAATAAAAATCTCTCTTTCCAATGTCTGAGGGTGTGGGCGTAATGCATTCTTAGAACCTCTAAATCTGTTATAATTAAACCAGAATTTTCAATCGGGCTGGCAACCTCACTCAAACTTGGAGTATAACCCCCTGGAAATATATACTTATTTATCCACGGCTGTGGGTCTCTTGGGCTGTTTACAGAACCAATTGTGTGGATTAAAGCTGCTCCATCTTCATTAAGTAATTTTGCAACTTGATTAAAGAACTTTTGATAATATTTCCTTCCTACGTGCTCGAACATTCCAACACTTACAATTCGATCAAACTTTTCATTTATTTCTCTATAATCAATAAGTTTAAAATCTACTTGATTGCCTAAATTTAATTCCTTAACTTTTTTTTTACTGTATTCTAACTGATTTTCTGAAAGTGTTATTCCAACCACATGAGCACTTGTTTTCTTTGCAATGTCGATTGCAAGAGAGCCCCAGCCTGATCCTATATCCAATACTTTTTGATTTGGTTTTATATTTAATTTTTTTATTATATGATCAATTTTATTATTTTGAGCTTCCTCTAAGGTATTATTGTCATCTTTGAAGTAAGCACATGAATATTGTCTTTTTTCATCTAAAAAAAGATCATAGAGTTTTTCAGATATATCATAATGGTGACTGACATTTTTTTTTGATTTTGTGATTTGATTATAATTAGTAAGGTATCTATAGGTTCCTCTAATTTTTTTTAGTATCTTGCTATATGTACTTATTTCACTTCTCCCTATATTTTTAAATGCTATTTCTAAAAACTCAGTAAGTGTTCCATTCTCTATTATCAAAGATCCGTCTGTATAAGCCTCTCCTAAATATAAATCTGGATAAAACATTAATTTGTAATGTAAAGATTTATCTAATATTCTTAAGTTTATAGGTTTTTCTTTAACAGGTTTGCCTATTTGATATTTTTTTGAATTATAATCAATTAGTATAAATCCATCCTGAGTAAATATTTTATTTAAAAAATTAGCTAAATTCATTATGCAGCTCTTGGTATTTCAATATCAAAATTTAAATTTTTTAATAAAGTTTTTAATTCATGCTCTTGATCTTTGGGTAGTAAGTGAAGAGGTGGTAATAAATTTTTAAAATTATTATCTTTACTCTTTAAAAAGGTATGTAATCCTGAAATTAAATTAAATTTGTCAAACGTACTTCTTACATCACATAATTTTTGATTTTGTGTCTGATCTCTTTTGTTTACAAAATCATCATAAACATTTCTTGCAAGTGAAGCTGTAACATTTGCAGTTGCAGTAATAATTCCAGAACAACCAATAGATAGTCCCTCCAGCAGTTTTATTTCAGAGCCAGGCATGATGGAAAAATTATCTATTTTTAGTTTTTTATACAGGTTATATGAGCTATCTTTTACACCAATAATTTGTTTTGGAAATTTAGAGACTAATTTTTCAATACATTCTAAACTAAAAACATAACCAGATAATTTTTCAAAATTATAAAGTATGATTTCACTTTCAGGTAAAGCTTCGATAATCTTTGAGTAAAAATTTATAACATCATCGTCCTGATACTTGTAATAAGCAGGTGGCATTATTAAAAATTTGTTTAATTTATTCGATAGNGAAATACTCATCAAATTGATTGTGTCACCTAGCGAATTCAAGCCAGTGCCGATTATAAATTTTTCTTTATNTTGACTGCCAGGTAAATTATTGATCATTTGTATCTTATCGGATAAAGAAATTAGTTGTGACTGGCCTGTACTGCCAAAAAAAACTACACCGTGACACCCTAATTCCATTACATTCTCTGCATGATTAATGGTTTTTTTAATGTTTAGGGACAAGTCATCATTTAATACTGATAGTGTTGCAGCGTATATGCCATTTACCTTACTCATTATAATAAATTAATAGATAATATTTTTTTAGTAAAGATTAAATATCTATACTTTTTATCACAACATCCTTAGCTTCGTTTACAATAGATGCCAATCTTGAAAGTTCAGGACTTACATCTGGATGAATTTTTTTCATAATACTCTTGTAAGATTTCATTACTTCTTCTTTTGAATATTTTTTATTCATATCAAGATTTAAAATTTTAAATGCCTCATCAATTTTCATATTTTGAGTATTGTTGGCTTGATTAAAATTATTAAAATTAAATCTTCCAGAGCTTTTTAAAACACGCAAAAGTCCCCAGATCCTAATTAATTGAAGCAAAGTAATACCAGCTTTTGTTTTAATTAAAGGAAGTATTGCCAACAAAAACGGTAATGAGAAAATATACCTTCCTGCATAAAACATGAGAAATGCTAAAAGAACTGAAAAAAAAATTATAAATAATCTAATATACTTTGAAATTTTTTTTGAAGATGTTTTGGCAAACCAGTTTAGGAACAGATATACAACAATAAAAATAATAAGTATTAAAATAAAATAATTCATGTAATAAATTTCATAATGAAAATACCACAATTACGAAAAAAACTAGAAGTAAAATCTTGTCACGATGTCTCTTGGGAAGATAATTATAGCTGGATACATCAAAAAAATATTTTAGAAGTCCTCAAGGATAGTTCAAAGCTTTTACCTGAAGTTAGAAAATATCTAGAGGAAGAAAATGCATATTTTGAATATCAAATGAAAAATACTAAAGATAGTCAAAAAAAAATATTTGATGAAATCAAAGGAAGAATAAAATTAGAGGATCAATCGTTGCCTTTTAAAGATGTTCGCTATGAGTATTGGACCAAAACAACAGAAAAAGGGAATTATTCAATTAAATTAAGAAAAAAAATTAATACCAATGAAGTAGAGGAAATTTGGAATGGCGATAAGGAAAAAGAAAAATTAAATACTGAATATTTTGGTTTAGGAGATTTGGAAGTTAGTTTTAATGATAAATATCTTGCTTACTCTCTAGATTTGAAGGGATCTGAATATTACACAATTCATGTACGAGATATAGAAACAAATAAATTAATCACCGAAAAAATACAGGAAACAAGTGGAAGCATCACTTTCAGTTTAGATGATAAGTACATTTTTTACTCAAAACTTGATGAACATCATAGACCAAGAAAAATATTCAGACATAAATTGGGTAGCAGTGTTTTAGATGATGAGCTTATTTTTGAGGAAAAAAGTGAAGCATTCACGGTTGGGTTAGGTATTAGTTCAGATGAAAAATTTTTTTTTATTACCTCTTCTGATCATAATACATCAGAACAATATTATTTTGCAGTGGACGAGCAGGAACCAAAACCAAAACTTATTCAAAAAAGGGAAAGAGGAATAATNTATTCCGTAAATTCTTGGGATGAGNATTTTTANAAACACACCAATAAAGATGCTGAAGATTTTAAAATTGAGAGAGCAAGAAGTTTGGAAGATCAAAATTGGGAAGTATTTATACCAGCAAGAGATGAAGTTTTAATAGGCGGTTTAATATTTTTGAAAAATTGGATTATACGTTCTGAAACCTCAAATGCATTGAGTAAACTTATTCTTAGAGACCCCAAAACTAACGAGGAAGAGGAGATTATTTTTTCTGACGAAAAAGTTATTGTACCTGGTATCTCTTTAGCCCAAAAAGATAAGAATACTGACGAGGTTCACTTATCATATTCGTCACCAAAAACACCCGGAAGAACTTATCTGTATAATCTTAAGACTAAAGAGAGAAAATTATTAAAAGAACAGGAAATTCCCTCTGGTCACAATTCAGATGATTACATAGTGGAACGNCTTGAGTGTTCTTCACATGACAATAGATTAATTCCATTAACAATAACTAGGCATAAAAATACACCAGTCGATGGCTCAGCTAATTTACTATTGTATGGCTATGGGTCCTATGGAAGTTCAATGACACCCAACTTTTCTTCAACGAGATTAAGCTTAATTGATCGAGATATAATATGGGTCACTGCACATATAAGAGGGGGAATGGAAAAAGGAATGAAATGGTGGAAGGAGGGAAAACTTCTTAATAAAAAAAATACTTTTGAGGATTATATTGCAGTTGCAAAATTTCTTATTGAAAAAAAATATACATCTAAGGGAAAAATAATTGGAATGGGTGGTTCTGCAGGTGGTTTATTGATGGGGGCAGTTGTTAATAAAAATCCTGAATTATTTAAAGGCATTGTTATGGCTGTTCCATTTGTAGACTCATTAACAACAAATTTAGATCATTCACTTCCTCTTACTGTAGGAGAATTTGATGAATTCGGAAATGCTAAGGAAAACAAGGAACATTTCGATTATATTTATTCTTATGCACCTTATAACAATATAAAAAAAATGGATTATCCGGATATATTAATTACTACAAGTTTAAGTGATAACAGAGTTCTCTTCGATGAACCTGCAAAATTTACTGCCAAGCTTAGAGAACTCAAAACAGATAATAATCTACTGCTATTAAAAACTGAAATGAATGCTGGGCACGGTGGCAAGTCTGGAAGAGATGGTGCTATTGAAGAAATTGCACTAGATTATTCTTTTATATTAAAAATTACTGATAAAATTTAATCAATCTTGAAAAAATAAACTTCATTCCTATATATAATTTGTAAGTCGCCTAATGGGGCTTGCAAAAATATACTTGCTTAACAAAGGAGGAAATTATGACAAGTAAGGATCTATCTATCTTCAATTCATTAAGGCCGTTTTCTATTGGTTTCGACGATATGTTTGACCAATTCGAAAATATGCTTGGAAATGGAGGTTTGAGCATGCAATCAAACTATCCGCCATACAACATCAGAAGAACTGGACAAGACAAATACTCTATAGAGGTTGCGCTTGCTGGCTTCAGTAAAAATGATGTTGAAGTTGAATTTGAAGATAATTTATTAACTGTTAGAACAAAACAAGTTGATAAGTCAGAAAATAAAAACGATGATGGTGAAATAATTCACAAAGGCATATCNCAAAGACATTTTGCGAGATCNTTTACAATTGCTGATGATGTAAAAGTAAATGGCGCTCAACTAAAAGANGGTCTTTTAACTATTGCTTGTGAAAGAATAATACCAGAGCATAAAAAAAGAAAACTTATTGAAATCAAATAAGTAAACCTTGCTTGTGGGGTTAAGCCCCACAGGTTTAAAAACAACCGCTTGAATTAAATCCTATAATTGTACCTGAAGAATTAATCTCGAACTTTCTGTCACAAGGTAAGCCATATTTTTTAGTTTTATAAACTAAAGTTTCATTCCCAAGTTCATTAACAAAATCCTCTGTAGGTGCTCCAAGTTCCATTTTTAATTCACTAACTTGTTTGCCTACGAATTGTCCATATTTCTCATTCTCTTTTTCTGCAACTTCATCAGATTTATTTTTGATTGTTTGACAACCAGATAGGAGAATTANAGANAACANAGAGATTAAAATAAATTTTATTTTCATGNACATTTTATGATAAATTATAACCACCAAAATAAGGCAAATTTAAACCCCACAGTTGAAAAATGTTAATAATTCAATCTAAAATCGCGAATTTCAATTAAGAATATAATAAAGATAGTTCTTTAGGAGGAACGAATGTTAGATAATTATTTTAATTATAAAAAACATAAAACAGACTTTCGTACTGAAGTCATAGCCGGTGTAACAACATTTTTAACTATGGCTTACATTATGTTTTTAAATCCATTTATACTTTCAGGTGAGTTTGCTGGACCTGAAAAAGGATTTTTTGATTTTGGGGCAGTTTACACGGCAACAATTTTAGCAACCGCTCTTGCATGTTTTATAATGGCATTTTATGGAAAAACATGGCCTATCGGATTAGCTCCAGGAATGGGAATTAATGCTTTTGTTGCATTTGGAGTTTGTGCAGGAATGGGATACACGCCACAAGAGGCTTTAGGTGCTGTACTTGTTGCAGGTGTATTGTTTTTAATTATATCTCTCACACCAATTCGAGCTTGGTTAATTAACTCAATTCCAAGAAGCTTAAAGTTAGGTATTGGAGCAGGTATAGGATTATTTTTAGCAATCATTGGATTACAAATTATGGAAGTTGTTGTTGACGATCCAGTAACTTTAGTAAAACTTGGAGACTTAAGTAATCCATTAGTTTTATTAGGTTGTGCAACTTTTATTGTAATTGTAGTGCTTGAAAAAATGAATGTAAAAGGNAATATTATTATTGGTATTTTAGCTTTCAGTATAATTTCATGGGCAACTGGTCTTGCAAAATTTAATGGTATTGCAAGTGCTCCACCTCCTATGACATACCTTTTTGAATTTGACTTATCTGCGGCTATGACAGCAGGAATGTCGACGGTAATCTTTACGTTACTTTTTATCGATTTTTTCGATACTGCAGGAACATTAACTTCGGTTGCTAATGTTGCTGGCAAAGTTGATAAAAAAGGTAAAGTTCAAGATATAAATAAAGCAATGCTATCAGATAGTGTTAGTACTGTTGCAGGTGCAATGATGGGAACCACTACTGTAACAAGTTATGTNGAGTCTGGTGCTGGTGTAAAAGCAGGTGGGAAAACNGGAATGACTTCTTTNGTTATTGGGCTTCTATTTCTTTCTTGCATATTTTTTGCACCATTAGCAACTAGTTTACCAAAACAAATTGATGGTGCTGCTCTATTATTTGTTTCAGTTCTTTTTGTAAGAAACATTACAGATATTGAGTGGAATGATATAGGTGAATCAGCCCCAGCAATACTTGCAATGATAACGATGCCATTAACTTACAGTATCAGCAATGGTATTGCCTTGGCATTTGTATCTTATGCATTAATAAGATTATTTACAGGAAAAGCTTCTGATACTTCTCCTGCAATATGGGTTATTGCGGTTTTAAGTTTAATTAGTTTCGTAGTAGCTTAAATAATTATCTAAANGGGCTAGAGTTAATCTCTAGCCCTACTTTGTTTTTCAATTACTTCATCAATAGANATTTCCTCGTAATGCTCTGTAGGTTGTACTATCCATGGATCGTTATCGAGCTTAATTGGACAAAAATCTGGTGTAAATTTAGATGATTTTTTCTTCCATAAACAAGCAGTTTTAATTTCTTGAATTTGATTTTTAATTGGTTGGTAATTTTTCAACCATTCTATGCTTTTATTTAGTGTAAGACCCGTATCAGATAAGTCATCAACCAATAAAACTTTTTTAAAGTCTTCCTCTTTAGCTATAGAGCTTATATCTCTAGCAAAAACTAATTCTCCTTGCTTATCTTCCATGCCTTCGCCAGAGTAACTTTGGATTACTATATAAGCTGTAGGTAACTTTAAAATCCTCGATAAAATATCAATTATAGGCGCAGCGCCTCTCATAATTCCAACTAATACAGTTGGTTTAAAATTATTATTTATTTCTAATGCAAGTTTTTCTACTGTGTCCAGGTATTCTTCAAAACTGATTATTAATTTTTCTGACATAAAATCTGGTATCATAAATTTTAAAATTTAAAAAGGAGAAATATAATGAAAGGATATTGGATAAGTTTATATACAAAAATTGAAAACCAAGAAAACTTAAAAAAATATGCTGAAGCAGCAACACCAATTATTAAAAGTTATGGAGGTGTGCCTCTAGTAAGAGGAGGAAAGAGTCAATCTTTTGAGGGAGATAATTTTTTAAGAACAGTTGTTTGGGAATTCCCAAATTATCAAAAGGCAATTGAATGTCATGACTCAAAAGAATATCAAAAAGGTTGGGCGTTAGCTAAANATACAACTGTTCGACACATGCAAGTTGTAGAAGGATTTAGTACTGAATAGGTTCATCATCTATAGATCTCCATAAATACCATGTTGCTACTGAACAATATGGGGAAAATCTAATTTTTAATTTTTCTACAAAATTATTTGGTGGCAAATATTTTTTTTTATAATTATTTGATATAGCTCTCAATAAACCAATATCTTGAACAGGCCAAATATTTGACCTGTTATAAGTAAATAAAAGTATCATCTCAGCAGACCATCTGCCTATCTGTCTCAATTCTGATAAATATTCAATGGCTTGCTCGTCTGACATATTTTTTATTAAATTAGGTTTAAATTCTTTATTAAGCATTTTTTCAGCTAACGACTTAATTCCTTTTACTTTTTGCCTGCTTAATCCACAGCTTTTTAATTGTGTGAAGGTTAATTTTTTAATTGTTTTAGGAGAAATTTTATTCTTACATTTTTTTTTAAACTTTAAAAATACTGAATTAGCAGCCGCTACACTAATCTGCTGACCAATAATACTTTTACAAAGTGAAAGAAATATATTTTTTCTAGTTGTAAGTGAGGCATCAGAATATTTTTCAATTAAAGTTTTCATTACTCTATCCTTTGATGATAAATATCTCCTCGCTTTATTCCAATATGATGGCGGTTTACTCATGTCTTCCAACTGTTAACTGTTTTTTGAGATATATCTCTCTTCTAAAAATAATTAATGATGAAATTATTACCAAACCTGCCCCCATCAAAGTTTTTATTGTTGGTATCTCTCCCCAAATTAGATATCCAAAAAATATAGCAAAAACTAAAGCTAAATACTTAAGAGGAGTAACTAATGATACCTCAGAATATTTATATGACTGACTTAACCATAAATTTGCAACGCCTCCAAAAAAACCTATAAAAGATAGAAATGCAAGGTCATATAGACTTGGCATAATCCACCCATAAGGTATTGTAAATAAGCTTAATAGAGTGATTGCTACTGAAAAATAGAGAGAAATTAACCAAACTGGCTCTGTTTTTGACAACTGTCTAATAGCAATTGCTACATACGATAATCCCAAACAAAAGATTATTGGGTATATGTAATAAATGTTCACTGAACTCAAACCAGGCTCTGTAATAATAATTATTCCAACAAAACCTATTATGACTGCTAACCATCTAAATATGCCAACTTTTTCTCTCAATAAAAAAATTGAAAATATAGTTGTGAATATAGGTGCAGCAAATGAAATACTTACTACTGTCGCTAATGGCAAATTTCTTAAAGCTATAAATATTGCAACTAAAGCAATTAATCCAAAAGCACATCTTAAAAAATGTAACCCTGCCCTCTTAGTGTAATAAAAATTTTTTCGTCTATCTGATGGTATAATAAATAAATAAAAAATAACGCCAAAAAATCCCCTAAAAAATAAAACTTCACCCAAAGGGTAATGTTGAGACCATTTTACAATTATATCCATTACTGAAAATGCACATACAGATAGAAACATGTACAAAAATCCCAATTGATTTTTAGAGAGCATGTTATTATCTTTAAATTAAATACATTAATTATCAATGGAAATAGCAATTTTAGCACTTGGATGTTTTTGGGGTCCTGAACAAAAATTTAGTAAGATAGATGGAATAATTAGAACAGAGGTTGGTTATTGTGGGGGTAATACTGAAAACACAACTTATAAGGATGTTTGTACTGGAACAACTAACCATGCTGAAGTTGTTAAACTTGAATATGATGAAAAAACTATCACTTACGCAGATATATTAAAATATTTTTTTGAATTTCATGATCCTACTACGCTTAACTCTCAAGGTTATGATTTTGGTACACAATATAGAAGTGAAATTTTTTATTTAAATGAAAAACAAAAANTGTCTGCTGAAAAAATGATTGAAGCTGAAAATAAAAAGTTAAATGGAAAAGTGGTGACACAACTATCACTCTTAAAAAATTACTGTACAGCAGAAGAATATCATCAGAAATATTTAGATAAAAAATTCTAATGTATTTAGTTTCCACAGACTGGTTAATAGGAAACTTAGGTCATGTAAAAATAATAGATGCCTCATGGCATCTNCCCTCGACAAATAGAGANGGATTTGAAGAATATAAAATTGAACACATTGAGAATTCAATTTTTTTTGATTTAGATGAGTTTTCAGAAAAAAATACTGATCTTCCTCATATGCTATCAGATGCTAAAACTTGGTCAAAAAATATCTCAAAGCTTGGTATAGAAAACGAAGATAAAATAATAATCTACGACAACTCTGATGTGTTAAGTGCTTGCAGATGTTGGTACAATTTTATTTATTACGGTCATAACCCCAAAAATGTAAGTGTTCTCGATGGAGGACTGGGTAAGTGGAAAAAAGAGAAAAAACCTACATCAAAAGAAAAAGTTAATTTTAAAGAAACGAAATATGAAGCTGTTGAAAATAGAAATATGGTAAAAAATAAATCTGAGATTGATTTAAATATTAAGACAAGTGAATTTTTAGTTTTAGATGCGAGAAGTGAGGAAAGATTTTTTGGAAAAGTATCTGATCCTAGAAAAAATGTTAGAAGTGGATCGATACCGAACTCACACTGTTTGCCATTCACCAATATTATACGATCAGACAAAACATTTAAAAATATTGAAGAAATTAAACAAATATTTGATCAAATAAATCCTGATAATAATAAATTGTTAGTTTTTTCTTGTGGCTCAGGAGTTTCAGCTTGTATATTAGCACTTGCATATTCTTTGGTTGATAATAAATATGTGCCTACCATTTACGATGGTTCATGGGCAGAGTACGGAAAAATAGAATAAAAAATAAATGAAAAGATCATCTAAAATTACAACAGTTATATTTATATTTTTTTTTATTATTGCAGGAGTAATCATTGCAAGAACAATGATTGGAAATCATTTCAAAAAAAAATTTAGTAAAATGCCACCTCCCGGAGTAATAGTAACATACGCTAAAGAAAGGATTTTTGAAAATAATATAAGTACTTTTGGTACGGCAGTACCTATTCAAACTCAAGCATATAAAATAGAAAAATTTGAAATAATTAAACCAATAGAATTTAACCGAAAAGTTAAAAAAGNTGATGTAATAGTCGAATTAAAAAATAGGAAAATTTTTGCTCCATTTGATGGGATTATTGGTAAAAAAGAATTCTCCGAGGACGTTGAAGTTTCAAAATCATCACTTTTAATTAATTTAGATGACTCATCAACAATATATTGTGACGTTCAAATCCCAGAGATTTATTTTCCTTTTATTGAAGTTGGATTGCCAGTTAAAATTAAATACTCCGGCTCTGCAAAAAAATATTTTGATGGAGTAGTAGACTCCATATCAAGTAGAATTACAGAGGACACAAGATCATTACCTATTAGAATTAAAATAGATAATCAAAAAGGTGAAATTTTACCTGGATCTTTTCTTGAAGTCTCAATTAGATACAATGTAAGAAATAATTTGGGTGCACCTGATACAAGCACAATTGTAGAGGGAGACAATGTATTTATTTACAAAGTAAACAATGAAAACAAAGCAATTAAAACTAAAGTTAATATAGGTGATCGTTATAAAGGATTTATTGAAATTAAAGACGGCATAAATTCTGGAGACAAGATTGTAGCTGAGGGATTAAAAAAAGTCAGACCAAATTTAGAAATAAAGCCAATTGAAAAAGGTGAAAAACAGAAAGCATCGACATGGGGGAAAAAAGAGAAAACTACTAAAAGTGAATCGACAAAAGGAAAATTTGATTGGCTTAAAAAGTTAAATATTTTTAAAAAATCTGAAGCTGAGAAAAAAAGCTAAGATAAACATTTATAATGAATCTTACAGAAATAAGCATTAAAAGACCGGTAGTAGCATGGGTGATGTCCTTAGTATTGGTTATTTTTGGGATGTTTGTTTTCTCAGAACTTCCAGTAAGAGAACTGCCTGAGGGAATTCAACCACCTGTAGTCCAAGTTCAAACAGATTATAAATCAGCTTCTACAGAAATTATTGATGAGGAAATTACACAAAAAATTGAAGATGTAATAGGGGGTGCTGAAGGGATCAAGAACATAGATTCCACNTCTTTAAATGGCAGAAGTAGAATTAATATTGAGTTTAATACCGATATAGACCTAGACAATGCCGCTAATGACATTAGAGAGAGAGTATCAAGGGTAGTTGATAATTTACCAAGTGAGTCTAGTCCTCCTCAAATTTTAAAAAGAGCAGCAGGATTTACTACAACTATGTGGCTAAGTCTTTCATCTCCTACATGGAACGATTTAGATCTTGGGGATTACGCTGAAAGATACCTTGTGGATGCTTTTTCAAGCGTACCAAATGTTGGTAGAATTTTAGTCGGGGGTCTTAGAGAATTAAGTGTTAGGGTATGGATTGATCCAATTAAATTAGCTGCAAACGATTTAACTATTCAAGAAGTTGAAAGAGCTTTAAGAAATGAGAATGTTGATCTTCCTGCTGGTACTTTAGAAGCAGATAATAGAGACTTAACTTTAAACATTGATAAATCTTATACAAATATAGAAACAATAAAATCACTACCAATTAAAAAAGTTAAAGATAAAGCAATATTATTATCTGATGTCGCAAATATAGAATTTGGACCTGTCTCAGAAAAAACTCTGTTTAAAGCACAGAGAAAAAATGCAAAAAATTTAAAAACTGTAGGAATTGGTATTTATGCTAGAAGCGGTGCCTCTACAGTTGAACTATCTAATGAAATTAAAAAAAAAATTAATGAAATAAAACCCTTATTGCCAGATGGTTTAAATCTTGAAATTGCATTTAATAGAGCAACTTATGTTGGAACTGCTATTCAAGAAGTTTATAAAAGTTTAATAATTGCTTTTGTATTAGTTGTATTAATCATTTATTTATTTTTAGGAAATTTAAAAGCTGTCATTGTGCCTGCAATTGCACTTCCAGTAAGTTTAATTGGATCTTTTTTGGGTTTATATATTTTTGATTTATCAATAAATATTTTCGTGCTGCTAAGTTTTATACTAGCAATTGGAATTATAACAGATGACTCTGTTATAATGACTGATGCAATTTATACTCGTATTGAAAAAGGAGAAACGTCTTTAGTTGCTGCTTATAAGGGATCAAAACAAATTACCTTTGCAATTATTGCAACAACATTAATTTTAGTGGCAGTATTTTTACCTCTAATTTTTATAAAGGGTATCTCAGGTACACTATTTAGAGAAACTGCTATAGCTTTATCTTTTTCAATTGTTGTTTCCTCATTTGTTGCTCTTACCCTGTCTCCGATGTTAGGTAGCAAATTTTTAAGTAAAAAAGAAAAAAAAGGTTTATTTGTTAAAAAGTTTAATAATTTATTTAAATCTTTCTCTGAAGGTTACATCGAAACCTTGGGATATTGGTTAAATAAAAAAAAGATAATATCAGGATTTATAATATTTGTAGTCTTAGGGTCTATTTTCCTTTTCAATTTTACCAAAAAGGAATTAATCCCTATTGAAGATCGAGGTGCATATTTAATAATTGGTTCAACAGATGAGGGAAGTTCTTTTGAATACACTCAAGATAAGGCACAAATTATTGAAAGTAGATTATTAAAACTTCTTGAAGCTGAAGATAGTCCTTATGAAAGATTAATTATGCGTGTTCCAGGATTTGGTAAATCAGCAACCACATACAACAGTTTTATTATAATAGCATTACTAGATGAATGGAAAAATAGGAAAAAAGGAAGTCAGACAGTTTTAAGAGAAGCTATTGGAAAGATAGTTACAGTTCCACAAGCTTTTGCTTTTCCAATTTCTCCACAATCTATAAGAGTATCTAATTACAACAAACCAGTTCAAATGGTTATTTATGGTACTAGTTATGAGGAGCTAGAGAAAATTCAAAATGAAGTAATTCAAACTCTTAGAAAAAATAGAAATCTTTCGAGAATTGAGAGTGATTACACAAAAAATAAACCTGAAGTTAAGTTAATTACAAATAAAAATAGAGCAAAAGATTTAGGTGTTTCTACNGAGACAATAGGGANAACTTTGGAGACTTTTTACGGTGGAAAAAGAGTTACATCATTTAATAGAATGGGAAGAGAATATCCTATTATTTTACAACAATATCTTGCAGACAGAAGAAATAAAGATGGAATTTCAAAAATACATGTTAGATCAGAAACAAGTGGTAAACTCGTATCTTTAGCAAGTTTAGTTGAGTTTGAGGAGAAAGGTACAGCAGAGACTTTACCAAGGTATAATCGACAAAGAGCTGTTACCATATCTGCAGCAATTGACGAAAATTATAGTCTTGCTGAGGCAATGAATTACTTANAAAATACAATGAATAATTTAGCGCCACAAAATCAAATCACTTGGAAAGGTAAGTCAGAGGAATTGAAGGAAACTAGCAATGAAATATTTATTATTTTTGCTTTAGCATTAATTACTGCATATTTAGTTATGGCTGCTACATTCAATTCATTTATTCATCCATTCATCATAATTTTAACAGTTCCACTTGCTGTGTTTGGAGGATTGATATTTATTTTATTTTTAAATAGTTCAATAAATATTTTTTCACAAATCGCTCTAGTAATTTTAATTGGCATATCTACAAAAAACAGCATTTTAATTGTTGACTACGCTAACCAAATAAGAAGAACAGGTGCAAAAATAGAAACAGCAATAAAAGATGCTTGTAAACTTAGAATAAGACCCATCATNATGACTTCTTTAAGTACTATGATTGCAATGTTGCCTTTGGTTATTGGAAATATTGGACCTGGAGCAGGTGAAGGATCAAGATTAGCTGTCGGATCAACAATTTTAGGTGGAATGATAATTTCAACATTTTTTACATTGTACATAACTCCAACAATGTATTTGGCTCTTGCAAAAAATACTAAAAGAATAGATGCCGTAGATTTAGAGCTAAAAAAACAATTAAACTAAAAAATAATATACCTTTTTGTTGATAAGGAATTTTTACATTCATTAAGTTGTTTTTTNTATCTATTTGAATTGTTCTCTACCTTNTTTGCTAAAAGGATAACCTTTTGATTTTTTTTGTAATTTTTGTATCCACCCCATCCCTCNTGATAAGCAAGATATTGTCTGAAACTGTCATCTAACGGTATTTTAAGTATAGATTTTGTTTTGTTTGTGTACCACCCAATAAAATCAACACTATCTTTAAATCTTGCNCTTGATGCAAATTTATTTCCAGTCTCGTCTTTGTATTGTTTCCANGTTCCTTTGACAGCTTGNGAGTATCCAAAAGAACTTGAAGGACGTTTGTAAGGTATAACCTTAAANATTTTTTGTCTTTGTGGNTTTGCCAACCAATCAAAATCTGATTCCATTTTAATGATAGCTAGTTGTAAATAAACTGGGGTACCCCATTTCTTCTCTGTTTTTTTTGCATGTTTATACCAAAAATATTTTTCAGAAAAAATNGAACAACTATTTGCTGTATTTTTTGGTACAGATGAACATGCAGATATAAATAAAAATGAAATTAAAACTATTAATTTTTTTGATCGAATCACTANTTAGTTTATAAGTTATCTGTTTTTTTTTCTCCATACCCATGGATATTCAAATTTAGTTTTCCATAATCCAAGTTTATTTTTTTTTGCAAAATTTTCATATTCTNGGTACTTTTTTTTTGAGTATTTAGCATAATCAAANGCGTAACCATTTTTCACCATATAAANNGATAAACTTTCATTNTTAACAAAACANTCTGCTANAATTCTATTATATCTATCATTATTTTTCTCAATAAAACATTTTACAATTTGATTATCAATTTTTTGAGATAGTTTTTTTTTTGAAATTTCTCCACAAAAAATTTTTTGAGTTACAAGCTTACAGGTTTGTTTCTTACCTCTAAAAAAACTTTCAGGAGCATCAATTCCAGAAAACCTGATTTTTTTTTTATTTAAAATAATTGTGTCACCATCTATTACTAAAACATTTTTCGAGGATATTTGTTCTGTATCTGAGAAAGAATTACTACAAAATAAAAAAGTAATGAATAATTTAATTAAAGTCTGCTTTAGCCTTTTCATTCATCTCATTCATTTTACTACGAATTTCGTCGTCTGAAATATTAAAACTTTCTAAATCACTTTTAATTTTTCTAAATACATCTTCATCACCAGCTTCTGCAAAATCTGCTTTTATAACTGATTTAATATACTCCTTTGTTTGCTCCTCGCTATATCCCATAATCTTTGATCCCCATTCTCCTANATACTTATTTCGTCTCGCACTTATTTTAAATTCTTTTTCTTCGTCATGAGCAAACTTTTTTTCAAAACCTTTTTTTCTATCATCAAAAGAGTCCATATTTTTTTCTCCAAAAATTAAATGAATTAAATATTATCAANGATATTATTANACCAATAAGATTNCCNAATAAATCTTTTATTTCNAATGCTCTNATTGGAATAAAAAAATGCATTATTTCTAAAAAAATAGAAATNAAAAATACGTATNNNATTATAATTTTNTTTTCNTTTGAAAATGCAATAAATGCAATTAATCCAAATATTAAGAAAACAAAAAAATGATTAGATNAAATTATAAAATCTTTTGTCAAACTAGGTTGGATGTTACAATCATTATAAAAATAGCAACCTAAAATAGAGCCAGGATATAAATAAAATATTATTAAAAGAATATTTATTACATGAAAAGAAGTCTTTAACATTTAGAAATAATCTATATTAAATATATTNAAATGAGTCATCTAATATTAATTAGGCACGGCCAAAGTGAATGGAATTTACAAAATAAGTTTACAGGATGGGTTGACGTTGAACTCTCTCCACAAGGCAAACTTGAAGCATGTAAAGCAGGTGAACTTATAAAAGAATTAAATTTTAAAATTGATTACTTTTTTAGCTCCTATCAAAAGAGATCTATAGATACTCTTAAGCTTATATTAAACACAATCAGAGAAAAAGATGATCAAATTATAAAAGCATGGGAGTTAAATGAAAGACATTATGGAGCCTTAACTGGTTTAAATAAAGATGAAATGAAAAAAAAATTAGGAGAAGAGCAAGTTCACATTTTTAGAAGATCATGGGATACTCCACCTCAACCTTTAAGTAAAAATAGCCCTTATCATCCTTTAAATATTGAAACTTATAAAGATATTCCAAGAGAAAAAGTGCCTGATACTGAGTCTTTAAAAGATACCTACGAAAGAGTAATTCCTTATTATAAGTCTCAAATCGAAAATAAATTGGANAATAATATTGTTATTTCTGCCCACGGAAATTCAATAAGATCAATGTGCAAATTTTTATTTGAACTAGATAATGATGAAGTAACTAAACTAGAGATACCAACTGGCAATCCTTTGAAAATAACATTTAATAATGAAAAAAAATTAACTGATGCAATTTATCTAGACAAAAGTAGGGCGAAAAACCTGATCAAATTTTAAGAACTTAATTTTTTATAAATATCAAGATCTGTAACATGCAAAAATTCGTTAACACTTTCGATGCCGTAAAGCTGCTTATTTTTAATTTCTTTGTCCCAAACTTCAGAAATTGNAAACTTATCCTTATTAATNCTTTTAAAAATATTTTTATTTAAAATTTGGCACCCAGTAAAAATATAGTTATTTATATTCTCTTTAGATACTAAATTATGTTTTAAAGTAAAATCGCCTTTAAATCTTATATCAAAACTTCTAGATTTATTAACAAGCATCAAAATGTTACTTAAATTGTTGTCAAAATAAAATTTTTTCATTTTTTCTACTTCAATTAAATAATTATCCTTCCAGATTGTATCTGGATTTATAATTAAAAAATTTTCATCAGTATCATTATTTGCCAAATTTTTGATACCTCCTCCTGTATCTAAAATTTCTTTTTCAAAAAATAATTCTACTTCATTTTTATAATTTTTTTTTTTGATAAAATTTTCAATTTCATCTGATAGATAATGAGTATTAATTTTAATTTTTTTAATTCCACATTTCTTTAAAAAATTTATAGAGTTTTCTAATAATGTAACATTTTTAATTTGGAGAAGAGGTTTCGGAGTAGTATTTGTTAAAGGAGCAACTCTTTTACCAAAACCTGCACACAAAATTAACCCTGTTGATATCCTCATTTTAGTCTTTTCTTTTCTGGGATGTAATTATTTAATAAAACATTAAGTTCTTNAAATTTTATATCTTCTGATCTATCTTGAATTAATTTCCATGCATAGGGGATGAATTTTAAGTATTTATGTTTTTTGTCTCTTAATGATAATCTTGTGAAAATACCAATTATTTTCAAGTTTCTTAAAACAGATAATATTTCAAAATCATTTTTNAATTTTTTAATTTTAATTTTTTTTTCAAGTTTAAAATATGTTTGAAGTAAGTGATTTTTAAAATTTCGAGTTGTTTTAAACCTTACATCATCTATTAAAGATGCTAAATCATAAGCAGGATTTCCATATACCGCATCCTGACTATCAATTAAAAATAGTTTATTTTTATGAAACATAATATTTGAAATATGAAAATCTCTATGTACTAAAACTTTTTTTTTAATTTTTANCTTTGATAANAATTTTTTAAAAATTTTATTTAGTTTATTTTTTGCNTTTTTTANCTCACTTTTTGTTANTTTTGTTGGTAGATACCACTGAGTAAATAAGTTTGCTTCCTCAATTAATTTTTTCTCAGAATATTTAGGTAAGTGGTAATAACTTTTTTTAAAAGTTAAAGTTTTTTCTTTGTTNATTTTTTGAATTCTAATAAGTAATAAAAAAATTTTTTTATAAATTTCAATTTTATCTTTTTTTTTTTTTAATATACTTAAAATTGTTTCGTCTCCTAAATCTTCTATCTCTATAAAATTTTTATCATAGTTTTCTTTTAGTAATTTAGGAGCGTTAATTTTATTTTTTAAAAGAAGTTGATTGATTGCATCATATATTAATAAATTTATTTTTGGATCCTTTTTACTATAAACAATGACTGATTTGTTTGAGCGATAAAAGGATCTAAAGGATGCGTCTCCTGATAATTTTTTATAATGATTTAAATTCATCAAATATTTTTAATTTTTCATAAGCTGATATTGTTAAATACCTTGAATTAAAATTTTCTCCATACTCAAAATTTATATCAATTGTGTTTCTTGGCTTATGTTCGCCTAATATTTCTGGCCATTCAATTAATACAATTTTATCAGAAATATCNTCAAAAATATTCAANCTNAAAATATCCTTTTCACTCTTCAGTCTATAAAGGTCGTAATGATGTATATCAAACTTGTTTAATTTGTATTGATTCATCAAACTGAAAGTAGGGCTTGTTATTTCTGAAATATTTTTATTGTCTATTTTCTCGAGAGTATTTACCAAGGATTTAATAAAGGTTGTTTTGCCTACACCAATTTCTCCATAAAATAAAATAACATTACCTTTGAAAATATTTTTTGCGAAAATATCTGCAATTTTTTTGGTATTTTCTAATTTAGAAATATTTAACTTGCTACTTTTAGTAGCGATACGCATCAGGCTTGTATGGTCCTTCTGTAGTTACACTAATATATTGAGCTTGATCTTCAGATAACTTAGTTAATTTAGCCCCAACTTTTTCTAAGTGAAGTCTTGCAACTTTTTCATCTAAATGTTTTGGTAAAACATATACTTTCTTTTCATACTTATCTGAATTATTCCAAAGTTCAATTTGAGCAGTTACTTGATTTGTAAATGATGCACTCATCACAAAACTAGGGTGCCCTGTTGCACAACCAAGATTTACCAGTCTACCTTCAGCAAGTAAAATTATTCTTTTATTGCTAGGCAAAGTAATTTCATGAACTTGTGGTTTGATTTCATCCCACTTATAATTTTTTAGTGCTTCAACTTGAATTTCATTATCAAAGTGTCCAATATTGCAAAGTATAGCTCTATCTTTCATATCTCTCATGTGATCAGCTGTAACTACATCTTTGTTTCCAGTAGCTGTTACAACAATGTCTGCTTCTTTGATCATATCATCCATTAATACTACTTCATAACCTTCCATTGCAGCTTGAAGTGCGCATATAGGATCAGTTTCGGTAACCATAACTCTTGCACCACTTTGACGAAGCGATGCAGCACTTCCTTTTCCAACGTCACCAAAACCTGCTACGATAGCAACTTTTCCTGACATCATTACGTCAGTTGCTCTTTTTATTCCATCAACTAAACTTTCTCTACAACCATAAAGGTTATCAAATTTTGATTTTGTAACAGAGTCGTTTACGTTTATCGCAGGTACAAGTAAAGTTCCCTCGCTTTCCATTTTTTTCAAAGCTAAAACTCCAGTTGTAGTTTCTTCTGACAAACCTTTTATATCTTTTAATAAATCTTTATAATCTTTGTGCATCAAGGCTGTTAAATCTCCACCATCATCAAGTATCATATTTGGTTTCCAACCTTCTTTTCCTTCAATAGTTTGTTTTACACACCACCAATATTCTTCCTCTGTTTCACCTTTCCATGCAAAAACAGGTATTCCAGCTTTTGCAATTGCAGCAGCTGCGTGATCTTGGGTAGAAAAAATATTACACGAAGACCATCTTACTTCAGCTCCAAGCTCAACTAGTGTTTCAATTAATACTGCTGTTTGGATTGTCATATGTAAACAGCCAACAATTTTTGCACCTTTTAAAGGTTCTTTACCTTTATACTCTGCTCTTAATGCCATTAAGCCTGGCATTTCTGTTTCTGCTAATGAAATTTCTTTTCTACCAAATTCTGCTTCAGATATATCTTTTACTTTATAATCTTCCATAAGAGGAGGCTTTTAACAACTTAACAAAATTAATCAACAAAGATTTAAGCTTTTGGGAAATTTATTTCAATTCTGGCACCTTTATCCTCATTATTAGATGCGGTGATTTCGCCACCATGTATCTCTACTAAATTTTTTACTATATTTAGTCCTAAACCTGAATGCTCACCAAATTTCTCAGGTCTATTGCTATAAAATCTATTGAAAATTTTATTTGTATCATTTTCATTAAAACCAACCCCTTCGTCTGAAACTATTAATGTAATTTTATCCTCTTCTTTTTTTGCTAGCTCAACATCTATTGCTTGATTTTTCTCACTGAATGAAATCGAATTTTCTAATAAGTTTGCTATAATTTGTTCAATTCGATTTTCTATAGCAAGAATTTCATAATTATTTTGGCCATTTGTCTTAAAATTAATTGCTATAGATTTTTTAGTGTCATAAACACTATTAAAATCATCAACGACTGATTTTACTACCTCAGCTAAGTTGATTTTTTTCATCTTTTCGGAGGAAATTGCAGCCTCATCTCTCAACATTTGTGAATAATCTGTAATTAATCTCTCAATTCTTTCAACATCATGAGAAACAATTTTTACTAACTTATGTCTTTGTGATTTATCCTCAGTCTCAGATATAATTTCTGATGCACTCTTTAAAGATGCTAGCGGATTTCTTATTTCATGCAACAAGTCTGTTGAATAATTTTCTGCTGTTGTAATTCTTTGATGTAATTCATCAGTCATTTCTCCCAATGATTTTGATAAAGTTCCAATTTCATCATTTCTATTCTGAATTGATTTTATGTTTGTTTCTTTACTACTTTTCTCTTTTATTAAATTTGTATAAATAACCAAATTTTTTATTGGCTTTAAAAAATATCTATTCATAACAAATGAAAAAATTATAATTACTATACCAACTAAAATTGCTGTTCTAACTATAAACACTTTACGTTCGTTAATTACAGCTTTTACATCATTTGCGTTTTCTGTAACTGCAATAAAACCAACTTCTCTATTATCTATTATGACATTTTTCAAAGTTGTTAACAAAAATTGATCGTAACTATCAGAAGTAAATGTAAAGGGTTGTCCATAATTTTTTGAACTTTTATAAATGTTTAAATTTTCCAAAATTTTAACTTTTTTTTTTAAATTTTCCTCTTTTTTTTCTGGTTTATTATTTTGTTCGTTTTCGTTGAGGTTATTCATTTCAACTATATCTAATCTTTGGGAAAAAGCTCGCGGGTCCAGATCAAGAGTGTCCGTATCCCCAATTAGATTAAAATTAAGATCAAAAAACTGAACTCTATCTAAACTTTGAAACAAAAACCTAGTAGAAAAAAGAAAACTTTTTACCTCTTCCTCATTAAATTGAACTTGTAATCTATTCAAATTTTCAATTGTATTGTCTAGTGTATTAATATGATTTACTGTCTTAGTTTTTATTAATGTAGGTTGAATTCTATTAAGGTAAATTAATGTGAGTAAACCAATAATCAAAAATACCAAAAAATTAATAAATAGAAATTTTTTTAGTATTGATAAATTTTTAAGAAAACGACTCAACATTATTTAACATTCCAACGATATCCACTTCCGTATCTAGTTTCAATCGCTGAAAAGTCAGGATCTATCCTCTTAAATTTTTTTCTTATTCTTTTTACATGGCTGTCTATTGTTCTATCTTCAATGTCAGTATCTTCTCTATATGCAACATCCATTAATTGAGATCTTTCTTTGATTATACCAGGTCTTTTTGACAGTTCTTTAACTATTAAAAATTCTGTCGTTGTTAATTTATCTGGTAGTTCTTTTCCATCCCACTCACACTCTAATTGTGAGGGGTCTAATTTTAATTTACCGTGAGAAATGATATTTTTATTTTCTTCAATTTTATTATCTTTTTTTCTAAGTTGTACTCTAATTCTCTCAATAAGAACTTTCGTAGAAAATCCACCAGATTTTTTTACGAAATCATCGGCCCCAAGTTTTAATCCAAGCAATTCATCAACTTCTTCATCCTTTGAAGTTAAAAAAATTACAGGCATTGAAGTTTTTTTTCTTAATTTTTTTAACAATTCCTCTCCATCCATTCTTGGCATTTTAATGTCTATAACTGCAAGATCAGGTGGCGTTCTTGACAAACCTATTAGAGCACTTTCTCCATCTAAATATGTTTGAATTTGAAATCCTTCTTTCTCAAGTGCAATACTTAAAGTAGTTAAGATATTTCTATCATCATCGACTAGTGCAATTGTTTGTTTCATTATTCACTTATAAAAATACTAAAATGTTTAAATTTGGGCAATTAAATGTTTCTAATGTAATTGTCCCCAATTATCACCAGAATTTATGTCTACTAATAAAGGTATTGAGAATGAGTGCAGGTTACTATCTTTTACACTTGTCATTATTTTTTTTATAATTTTTGAACTATTAATAATATTTTTTTCCTCTACTTCAAATATTAACTCATCATGAATTTGCAAAAGCATTTTTAGATTATTATTTTTTTTATCGCTAATCTCGTCATCTAATCTAATCATTGCCATCCTCATTATTTCTGATGCTGAACCCTGGATTGGCGCATTTATTGCTGCTCTTTCTTGAAAATTTCTTACGTTAAAGTTTTTATCATTAATTCCGGTAATGTGTGTTTTTCTTCCAAAAATATTGTTTACATATCCNCTTTTTCTACAAAACTTTATTGTTTCAGACATATATTCTTTTATCTCAGGGAATTTTAAAAAATAAGAGTTAAGAAATTCCTCAGCCTCGACGTTTGAAACATTAATTTGTTTTGCAAGACCATATTGCGATATTCCATAAATTATCCCAAAATTAATAGCTTTAGCTTTTCTTCTCATATCTGGGTCAACTTTGTTAATTTCAGTACCAAATACTTGGCTTGCTGTAAGNGAGTGNATATCATCATTATTATTAAATGCTTTTTTTAACTCTTTCACATCTGCTAGATCNGCTAAGATTCTCATTTCTATTTGATTGTAATCTGCAGAAATAAGTTTTTTGTTTTTTTCAGCAATAAANGCTCTTCTTATATCTTTNCCTTCNTCAGTTTTAATTGGAATNTTTTGCAAATTTGGATCACTTGATGCCAGTCTTCCAGTTGTTGTAGCAGCTAAAAGGAAAGATGTATGAATTCTTTTTGTATTTTTATTTATGTGTTCAGGAAGAGTATCTGAATAAGTATTTTTAAGTTTGCTAGTTTGTCTCCACTCAAGAACTAATTTTGGAAAATCATAACCCTTGAAAGCTAAATCTTCTAAAACAGAAGCACTAGTTGCAAAACTTCCTTTTTTTGTTTTTTTTAATGAGGCAATTTTTAAGTCATTATACATTATTTCACCAAGCTGCTTGGTAGAACCAATATTAAATTCTTTTTTAGAGAGCTTAAATATTTTCTGTTCTAGGCTTTTTATTTTTTTTTCAAATTTCGAAGATAAGTTTTTAAGTGATTTTTCATCTAATTTAATACCTTCTATTTCCATTTTAGCTAAAATTTTAACTAATGGTTTTTCAAAAATTTCATAAATATTTAAAAGATTTTCTTCTTTTAAAGACTTTAAAAAGTTTTTATACAATCGATATGTAATATCAGCATCCTCAGCTGCATAATCCTTGGCTATATTCACATCTACTTCTGAAAAATTTATTTGTTTTTTTCCAGTACCTACTAAATCTTTAAATTGAATTGTTTTATGTCCTAGATGAATTTCAGCCAGTGTATCCATGTTATGTCTATTTTTTCCTGCATCTAAAACATAAGACATCAACATCGTATCTTCTAAAGAATTAATATCTATTCCTCTTTTNTNAAAAATAATATAATCAAACTTNATATTTTGACCGATCTTTTTAATACTTTTGTCCTCTAAATAAGGTTTTAATATTTTTAAAATTTTTGTTTCATCTAAATTTTTGAAATTTTTATGTCCTGTAGGAATATAACAGCCTTTACCAATTGTATGGGATATAGAAATTCCTACAAGTTTTGCTTGATGAGCATCTAATGAGTTAGTTTCTGTATCAATAGCAAATTCCCCTTTATCCTCTGCATCTTTTAACCATTTTTGTAGCTCCATCTCATTTTTAATTAAATGATAGTTTTCTTTTGTAATTTTTGAATTATTTTTTTCATCAGTATTTTTATTTTTGCTCTGTGAAAAATCAGTTTCACCGTAAGTTGAAATCGCAGAACTTAATAGTCTATTAAATTCCATTTCTCTTAAGAAATTATAAAGTTTTTGTTTATCAATTTCCTTTAATTCAAATTCCTCGATTTTATTTTTAACTGGAACATCCTTTTTTAATGTTACCAGTTTCTTGCTAATTATTGCCTTGTCTTTATTTTCAATTAATGTTTCTCTTCTCTTATTCTGTTTAATTTTATTTGCATTTTTTAGTAAGTTTTCTAAATTTCCATACTCTTTGATTAATTCAGCTGCGGTTTTAACCCCAATACCTGGTACACCTGGAACATTATCAGTACTATCTCCAGCTAAAGCTTGAACATCGATTACCTTTCCAGCTTCAACTCCAAATTTATTTTGAACATCCTCCTCATTTATAAATTTATTCTTCATAGGGTCATAAATTCTCACATTTTTCCTATAAAGCTGCATTAAATCTTTATCAGAGGAAACTATTGTTGCTTTTGCACCTTTTTCTAAAATTTGCTCTACATAAGTAGCGATCAAATCGTCTGCTTCATAATTTATTAATTCAATAGAAGGGAGATTGAACGCAAGTACTGATTTTCTTATATAATCAAATTGTGGAATTAAATCATCAGGAGCATCAGATCTGTTTCCTTTATATTCAGAGTAAATTTCATTTCTGAAATTTTTTCTTGCCGAGTCAAAAATTACTGCAAAATGACTGGGCTTATCTTTATTGTCTTTTGATTTAGCATCTTCTAGAAGTTTAAAAAGCATATTACAAAATCCACTAACGGCTCCGACAGGTAAGCCATCGCTTTTTCTTGTTAACGGTGGAAGTGCATAATAAGCTCTGAAAATATATCCAGATCCATCAATCAAATAAAAGTTATCGTCTTTTTTAATTTTTGACATTTAATATTTTAGCTTAAATTAATATAAGTTAATAATTTTAAAATAACTTGTTAACAAAAGTGTAGATTTATTGTTATTATAATTGTATCAATTAAGCATGGAAATAGCTAAAAATATTTACAGTAACAAAATACTNAAATACATCGTAATTGCTTTTGCTGGATCAATATTATTAACTATATCNGCAAAAATTAAAATCCCTTTTTANCCTGTTCCAATGACAATGCAGACTTTTGTCGTAATATTGTTAGGNATAACATTTGGATATAAAGCTGGTGCTGCTGCAGTTTGTTTNTATTTAATTGAGGGAATTTCTGGATTGCCTGTATTCTCTAATTCTCCTGAGAAGGGAGTTGGTCTATCTTATTTTATGGGTCCAACAATGGGCTATCTAATTGGATTTATTTTTGCTGCAGTTATTGCTGGATATTTGAAATATAACAAAAACTATTTTTTTAATTTTTTTAAAATTTTATTTTCAATTTCAATTATTTATCTATTTGGTTTATTGTGGCTTGGTACCCTTATTGGGTGGGATAAACCGATATTTAAATTAGGCTTGTTGCCATTTGTTTATGCGGAAATACTTAAAATTCTTCTGCTTACTTTGATTGTTAATAAGTTGAAAAATTTTAGAAGATTTATCTAGGTGATCTTTTAGAGAGAATTCTTTGCAGAGTTCTTCTATGCATTTTCAATCTTCTTGCAGTTTCAGAAACATTTCTATTACAAAGCTCAAAAACCCTGTGGATATGTTCCCATTTTACTCTATCTGCTGACATTGGATTTTCTGGTGGAGCTGCTTTTTTGTTAGGATCTGCAAGCAAAGCCTTTTCAACGTCATCTGCATCAGCTGGTTTTGCAAGATAATCAATTGCACCTTCTTTAATAGCTGCAACTGCAGTTGGAATATTGCCGTATCCAGTTAGCATTACTATTCTGCTCTCAGAATTATTTTTTTGAATTTCTTTTACAACCTCAAGTCCATTTCCATCATTTAATCTTAAATCTACAACTGCAAAGGCTGGCTTTTTGGATTTTACAGATTCTATTCCAATTTTTACACCTTCAGCTTGTGAAACGGAGAAACCTTTCTTCTCCATTGCTCTTGCAAGTCTTTCTCTGAATGGGTTATCATCGTCTACAATTAATAGAGATTTATCCTCAAATTCTGTTATTTTTTTTACTATTTCAGCTTCAGGCATGGGCCTTATATGGAAACATTCTAAATTATTTCAAGTATATATTTTTACTTTACATTGGCTCATTTTCAGCATAAATGCTCGTTTTATATAAACTTGCATAGCAGTTATGCGAGTTTTTTTTGTTAAATTTTTTTTTGGAGCTTTAAATGCAAAAATTTAAGTCAGTTGACGAGCTTGTAAATCAACTGAAACCAACAGAACCGGTATATTGTATAAGAAGAAATTCTATAAGGTTAGCTTCCAGATTCTTTCAAAATAAATTTCCGGGTAAAATCCTTTACGCTGTAAAAACAAATCCACATCCAGTTGTTTTAGAAACATTATTAGATAGTGGAATAAAGCACTACGATGTTGCATCAATTAAAGAGATCGAAACAATAAAAAATTTAAATCCTGAAGTTGAATGTTCTTACATGCATACTGTAAAAAGTAGAGAAGATATAAAGGAAGCATATTTTAAGTACAATATAAAAACTTTTGCATTAGATACAAAAGATGAATTAATAAAAATTATTGAAAGCACAAATCACGCGAAAGACTTAAGATTATTTGTAAGAGTTTCTGTTTCAAATGAACATGCTGAAATTGATTTATCCAAAAAGTTTGGAGCTATAACATCAGAAGCAGCAGGTCTTTTGAGGCTTGGTAAACAATATGCTTACAAACTTGGTTTAAGTTTTCATGTAGGCTCTCAATGCATGCATCCAATTTCGTATGCAAAAGGAATTTCAGAAATAGGAAATATAATTAAAAGAACAAAGATTGTTCCTGACATAATAAACGTCGGCGGTGGATTTCCAACAATTTATCCAGATCTTGTACCGCAGCCAATGCAATCTTATTTTGACGAAATAAAGAAAGGTTTAAAAAATTTAAAACTTCAAAAACTGCCAGAAATAATTTGTGAACCTGGTAGATCGCTTGTTGCGGAAAGTGGATCTACAATTGTAAGAGTAAACTTAAGAAAAAAACAAAAATTGTATATCAATGATGGAACGTATGGAACTTTATTTGATGCAGGAACACCTAATATTGTTTATCCATCAAGAGTAATTAAAAATGGAAGAGTAATATCAAAAAAGTTAACTTCTTTTGATTTTTATGGTCCAACATGTGATAGTATGGATTATATGAAAGGTCCTTTCATATTGCCAAACAATATTAAGGAAAACGATTATATCGAGTTAGGTCAACTCGGAGCATATGGTTTAACATTTAGAACTCAATTTAATGGTTTTTATTCTGATCAGATATTTGAAGTAGAAGATGATCCAATTATGACAATGTATAACAAAGAAACTATGAAAGAGTTTCTTGTTGCATAATGTCAGAAAATAAAAACTTATCACATAATAGAAAAAAAGATCTCTTNAGCAAGGAGGTTGANCACATTGACATCACAAAGTTCGATGCAAGAGAAATTATATCCTCGATGTCAAAAATGTCATTTGTATCAAGAGAAACTGCCAATGCAGCAGATATTTATAATGAAATGCTGAAAGATAAAGATTGTACAATTTTTTTAACCTTAGCTGGATCTACCTCTGCAGCAGGATGTATGCATGTGTATAGAGATTTGGTTAAATATAATATGGTGGACGCAATAGTTGCAACTGGAGCTTCTATAATTGACATGGATTTTTTTGAGGCTTTGGGCTTTAAACATTATCAAGGTTCTCAATTTCAGGATGATACGGAGCTTAGAGAAAATTATATTGATAGAATATACGATACCTACATAGATGAAGATCAACTTCAAATGTGTGATAGAATTATTGGAGAAATTGCAGATACGTTAGAGCCTCGTAGTTATACTTCAAGAGAATTTATTCAGGAAATAGGAAAATATCTAAAAACAAATTCTAAAAAAAAAGGGTCTTTAATAGAAATGGCTTACGACAATAATGTACCAATTTTTTGCCCTGCTTTTACAGACTCCAGCGCTGGTTTTGGATTAGTAATGCATCAAGAAAGAAATCCAAAGAATCACATAACTATTGATGCAATAAGAGAGTTTAGAGAATTGACAGAAATAAAAATTAGATCTGAAGGTTCTGGTTTATTTATGATTGGTGGAGGTGTTCCAAAAAATTTTATTCAAGATACGGTCATATGTGCTGAACTGCTTGGTAAAAATGTGGCTATGCATAAATATGCTGTGCAAATTACAGTTGCAGATTCTAGAGATGGTGCTTGCAGCAGTTCAACTTTAAAAGAAGCAAGTTCATGGGGTAAAGTTGACGTAACAAAAGAACAAATGGTTTTTGCTGAAGCAACTACTGTTTTGCCGTTAATTGCAAGTGATGCTTTCCATAAAGGTGAGTGGAAAAATAGAGAGAGAAAAAATTTCTCAAAAATATTTTAATTTAATATCATATAATTAAAGGATGATTATACCAATCTATCAAGTTGATGCTTTTACATCTAAAGTATTTGGAGGCAATCCGGCAGCAGTATGTCCTTTNCAAGAATGGATAAGTGATAATTTAATGCAAAAAATTGCTCAAGAAAATAATCTCTCTGAAACAGCTTTTTTTGTAAAAAATAAAAATGAATTTGATATACGTTGGTTTACGCCTTTNACTGAATTAGACTTAGCTGGTCATCCAACACTTGCGNCNGCACATGTAATTTTAAAAGANTTAGATANNAATTTAGAAAAAATAGTATTTAAAACAAAAATTCAAGATACATTGACTGTGACACATAAAGATAATTTATACTTTATGGACTTTCCCTCTAGNNATCCTAGTATTGAAAANAATATGGATGATATTTCTAACGCTCTTGGTAAAAAACCCAAAGAACTTTATANACATAGAGATGCGATTGCTGTCTATGATTGTGAAGAAGATATAATTAATATTTCTCCAAGCTTTGATAANTTNNNNAANNTAGAATATCCAATAACAATAGTAACAGCACCAGGAAATGAAGTAGATTTCGTATCAAGAGTTTTTGCACCTAAGTTAGGTATTCCAGAAGATCCAGTGACTGGTTCGGCCCATTGCGAACTCATTCCTTACTGGTTTAAAAGCTTAAAAAAAAAAGAAATGACAGCCCATCAAATCTCCAAAAGAGGTGGTAAACTTTATTGTACTTATAATGGTGATAGGGTTACAATTGGAGGAGATGCGATTACTTTTTTAAGAGGAAAAATAGAGATTTAATTAGATAAGAATGATTAAAGAATTAGAATTTTTGAAAAATAAGGACGGTTTCCTTGGCATTGATAATAAAACAAAATTTAAAGAGAAGGTAGTTGTTGTACCTTTTGGTCTTGAAAAAACAGTTAGTTATGGTGGTGGAACAAAAAATGGACCAAAAGAAATTATAAAAGCTTCACATCAAGTTGAGTTATACGATGAAGAGCTAAATTATGAGCCTCATAAGAAAATTGGAATCAAAACTTTAAAACCATTTAAAATTGATAAAAATATTAATAAGGCTTTAAAAAAAATTTCTTTAATAAATGAAAATATTTTAAAAAAGAAAAAATTTCCTCTTGTCCTTGGAGGTGAACACTCAATAACTCCAGGCTGCATAATTCCATTTACAAAAAAGTTTAAGAATATTTGTCTTTTACATTTTGATGCACATGCAGACTTAAGAGAAAGTTACCTTGGTGAAAAATATTCTCACGCTTCTGCAATAAGGAGATGCTTAGATTACAAAAATGTTTCCTTAATATCTTTTGGTATTAGAAATATATCAGAGGGTGAAATACCCTTCTTAAAAAAGAATTCAAAAAGAATAAATATTTTTTGGGCAAAAGATAAAAAAAAATGGAATTTGAATACTTTTAAAAAAATGATTAAAAATAAAACGGTTTATCTAACTTTTGATGTAGATGGCTTCGATAGTAGTATTATGCCAGCTACTGGTACTCCAGAGCCAGGTGGACTATTCTGGAATGAATCTTTAGAAATTATTAAGATTGCGGCAAAAAATTCAAACATAGTGGGTGCAGATATTAATGAACTTTCTCCAATTAAAGGATTTAATTCTTATAATTTTTTAGTTGCAAAGTTGGCTTATAAAATTTTAGCTTATAAATTTCATTTCTAATTAAGCTGGCTTTAAAATACCTAACATCATCCTAAAAGGTACTAACATTATTAAAGCAACTAGAATTTTAACTGCTAAATCTCCTAGGGAGAGAGTTACCCATGGAACACCTGTTCCATAAAAAGATATAGAAAAGAATAGGAATGTGTCTACTATTGAGCCTACGAAGGATGAGGCTAAAGGTGCTATAAACCATTTTTTTTGTCTTAATTTATCAAAAATTTGCACATCTAATAATTGAGCAACCATAAAAGCAGTACCAGATCCTATTGCTATCCTAATTGATATTAAATCTTCAAAATTTGTTGAGAATATAAGTGTAAAGAAAATTCCAATTACAAATCCAATATAAACAATTTTTCTAGCAATTATTTTTCCAAAAGATCTATTTGCTAAATCAGTAATTAAAAATGCAATCGGATAACTAAAGGCACCGTATGTTAAAATGTCCTGAAGTCCATAATAATTGATTGGAAACTGAACTAAATAATTGGATGCTAATACTACAACTCCCATTAATAATGAGAGTATTAAAAATACTTTGTTCATTAAGCAGTTTTAGAGAGTAATGATTTTTTAAGTTTTTTTAGCCTTAGAGATAAATCTCTTGCTTTTGCTGATTTTAAGAAGTTATCAAAGCTACCTTTCTTATCAACTGATCTCACACCTGCATTAGAAACAGTGAGCTTCATAGACTTTTTTAACAATTCACTTTTAAATTTTACCTTTTTTAAATTAGGTAAAAATCTTCTTTTAGTCTTGTTGTTAGCATGGCTAACGTTGTGACCTTTAAGAGGCATTTTTCCTGTGAGTTCACATTTTTTTGTCATAAAAATTATGCTTGTATAAGATTNATGAGTTAATCCGTCAATATCAATTTTTTGATCCCACTATCTCTGAAATATTTTTAATGCCATCTTTTGTGAGTATTTCGATTAATTCCTGACTTATTTTATTAGCTATATCTGGTCCTCTATATACCATGCCAGTATAAAGTTGAATTAAAGATGCTCCACGAATTATTTTTTCGTAAGCTCCCTTACCAGTGCTTACTCCTCCAACACCTATAATTTTAATTTTATTTTTTAGGTTTTTAAAAAATAAATTAATTAGCTCATTCGATTTATTTTCTATTGGGGCTCCTGAAAGCCCACCCTTCTCTAGTTTATTTATATTTTTAAGATTATCCCTATTTTTTTCGGAGGTATTCGATACGATTAAAATTTCTATAGAATGTTTAACCAATGACTCACAAATTTCATCAATTGAGTTAAAATTTATATCTGGTGAAATTTTTACAGCTATAGGTAAATTGGATTGTAATTTCTTTTTTTCTTTTTGAATTTCAGATAATAAATTGTTCATTTCCTCTTGATTATGAAAATTTCTCAAATTTTCTGTATTAGGAGAAGAAATATTTATTGTGATATAATCTGCAACCGAAATAAATTTTCTAAAACATTTTACATAATCCTGAATTCTATTATCACTTGTTTTATTTGGGCCTATATTAACTCCCAACAAACCGTATGGTTTATTACTTTCAATTCTTTTATAAATTTCCTCTGAACCTGAATTATTAAATCCTAGTCTATTGATTAGAGCCCCATCCTCCTCCAGTCTAAATACTCTCGGTTTTGGATTTCCATACTGTGGTTCAGGTGTAATAGTACCAACCTCAACAAAACCAAAACCCAAGTTAAATAGTGGATTATATACCTCCGCATTTTTATCAAAACCTGCTGCAACTCCTATTGGGTTTTCAAGAATTTTGTTAAATATTGATGTCTCTAAAACAGTTTTATTTTTAATTTTCTTTTTTGGCAGAGCGTTTAGCTTAAGCGTTTTAATTGCTAAAGAATGTGCTACTTCAGGACTAAATTTGAAAATTAAAGGTCTTATTTTATTAAACATTATTTAATTTATTTTTGATAAGTTGTTTAGTTTCTTGCACTCCAAAAAAACTAATAAAGAAACCCATTCTAGGTCCATTCTCATCACCGAAAACAACTTCATAAATAAGTTTAAACCAATCNCTTAGGTTTTCTTTGTAACCATTTTCTTTTCCAACTGTAAATATATTTGTCTGAAGTTCTTCAGGAGCCATATCATCATTACAATTATCAAGTGATTTTATTAATGCATTTAACGCNCCTTTTTCATTTTCATTTGGTGTTTTGTAAACTTTTTTAGCTTTTATAACGTCATTAAAATATTTAATTGCATAATTGATTAAGTTATCAAAAATTGGATGTTCATCCTCTTTGATATCTTGTTTGTATTTTTTCACGAATTTCCAAAGTAGTTTTTTGTTATCTGCATTGCTTGTCTCAACCAAATTTAGCAACATAGAAAATGACATTATAATTTTTTCATTTGGAATTGTTCCATTATGAACATGCCAAACTGGATTCATTAATTTTTCAAGATCACTTTGATTTTTACCTTTTTCTATAAACTCTAGATATTCATCCATAGCTTTAGGAACAACTTCTCTATAAAGTTTTTTTGCTCTTTTAGGGTTTTGATACATATAAAGTGATAAACTTTGAGGAGAAGCATACTCTAGCCATTGGTCTATAGTTACTCCATTTCCTTTTGATTTTGAGATTTTCTCTCCTTTTTCATCTAAAAATAATTCATATGCAAAACCTGAGGGATTAGGTTTACCAAGTAATCTTATAATTTTTGTTGATAAGATTGCACTCTCAATGAGATCTTTTCCATACATCTCAAAATCAACATCAAGTGCATACCATCTCATAGCCCAGTCTACCTTCCATTGTAATTTACAATCACCATTTAAAATACTCTTTTCTAAATCTGTTCCATTGTTATCAAACAAAACCTTGGAATTGTTCTCGTCGATTTCCTTGATCGGTATTTCTAAGACAGCTCCTGATGTTGGGCAGATAGGCAAAAANGGTGAATAAGTTTGCTGCCTCTCTTTACCTAAAGTTGGTAAAATAATATTCATTATACCTTTATAATTACTTAATATTAATTTGAGAGTTTCATTAAACTTTCCAGATTTATAAAGCTCAGTTGAACTTTTAAAAGAATATTTAAACCCAAACTTATTTAAAAAATCTTTTAACATTTCATTATTATGTTCTCCAAAACTATTAAATTTACCGAAAGGATCTGGAACAACTGTTAAGGGTTTATGTAGGTTAGCATTTAAAATTTCTTGGTTTGGTACATTCTCTGGGACTTTTCTCAAACCATCCATGTCATCTGAAAAAGTAATTATCTCTTTAGGAAGGTCAGTTAAATGATTAAGGGCATTGACTATCATTGATGTTCTTGCAACTTCACCGAATGTTCCAATATGAGGTAAACCGCTTGGGCCATAACCCGTTTGTAGAGTTATTTTTCCCTTACTCTCTATATTTTTCTTTCTCTCTCTTATGATTTTTTTTGCTTCTACAAATGGCCATGCATTTGTTTTATCAATATTTATTTTATCAATCATATAAATGCAAAATACTCAAAAATAACGTATTTAATAACTCTTATAGAGTTGAAATTTATTTACCATAAAATAATGTCCAATCAAAATGTCCAATTATAAAACAGTTTTCTTCACCCTTGGAGTTTTGCAAATTATTTTGGGTTTATCGATGATTGCGCCAATTTTAGCGCAGTTTTTTTATGATGAACTCGACTCTGGTTTCATTAGTTCTGGAATTGTAACGATTATTTTTGGAATTCTTTTTTTACTTAGTAATTTAGATCATGATAAAAAAATTAGTTTACCCCAGGCTTTTCTCTTAACAGCTTTATCATGGTTGAGCATCGCCATTTTTGGCTCACTTCCTTTCATATTTTCTGAGATAGAATTGAGCGTGACTGATGCTTTTTTTGAGAGTATGTCAGGAATTACTACAACCGGATCAACTATAATCACCAATTTGAATGAAATTTCTAAAAGTATATTGCTATGGAGGGGAATGCTTCAGTGGTTAGGTGGAATTGGTATCATCATTATGGCAATTACTTTAATGCCACTTATGAATATTGGTGGAATGCAGCTCTTTATTATATCGACAAGTGATACACCAGAAAAAATTTTACCTAAATCAAAAGAAATAGCTTTGAGATTGATCTTAGTTTACTCAGGATTAACTTTTATATGCGCATTATTTTATAAATTATTTGGGATGAACTTTTTTGATAGTATAGTTCACTCAATGACAACAATAGCTACAGGAGGTTTCTCAAATTATAATGAGTCTATTGGTTACTTTGATAATTCATTGATTGAATTGACATCGATAGTATTTATAATTTTAGGAAGTATTCCATTTATTGCCTATGTTAAATACCTTAATGGTGATAAAAAAATATTTTTTACAGATACACAAATTAAAACTTTTATAAAAATCGTACTTTTTTCAATTGTTTTGATGTATCTATATCTATTAATAAAAAATCAGAGTTTATTTGATACGAGCATAAGGTCAGTTGCATTTAATGTAATATCAATTTTAACTGGAACTGGTTATGTCACTCAAAACTTTAGTGATTGGGGTCAATTCCCATTAATTTATTTTCTTATTCTCATGTTCATAGGTGGATGTGCAGGCTCTACAGCTTGTGGGATTAAAATATTTAGAGTACAAATTTTGTTCCAATTTATCTCTGTACAACTTAAGAAAATAATTTATCCAAGAGGTATATTTAAAATAAAATATGAAAATAATAATATTGATGAAAAATTTTTAGGATCAATTATTTCCTTTATATTTTTATATATTGTAATTTTTTTTATTATTACTGCTCTTTTATCA
>FUFK010038621.1_pt1 | contig 47323 bp, 60 predicted proteins | sample 1021851 | NCBI WGS metagenome assembly FUFK01 (sample SAMEA51879418, study PRJEB19060) | metagenome
TGACAAAATTTCCCAATACTCTTTATCAAATTCATGTGAATCATCAAAGTATTCAAGAAATGAAGAAACTGTAATGTCATCAACAGTTGGTCCAAGACCTCCTGTAACAATAATTTGATCACACTCCCATTCGCTATATTGATTTTCTAAAGTATCATAAATAACACCTAAATCATCTGGTATAGTATGGTGGATACTAACTTTAATTCCTGAAGAAAGTAATTGTTGCCCTATCCAAGCAGCATTACGATCTAAAGTAAAGCCACTTAACAGCTCATTTCCAATTGTTATAATTCCAACATTCATTGCATTACATATAAGTTAACATTTAAAAGAAATATTACAACAATTATGGACAAAATTGCTGCCATAATATCATCACCTACAACCCTTATGTATGCTTTTTCCTGTCGATTATTTTCAACCCATCCGACTGGACCAATTTTAGAAATATCAAAAAATCTAAAGAAAATAAATGTTAGTATGAAAAGCTCTCCAACAGCGGATATTGATTCTATAAAATCAAACGAAAATTGATCAAATATACTTGTGAAAATATAGACTCCAGAAATAGCAATACCCATTCCTATAACTTCATCTAAAACATATTCTTTAGGATCTTCTGAATCAAAAAGTGCAATTAGCTTTCTGTAAGCATTTGGACCAACAATTAAAGACAAAAAAGCTAGAAATGAAGCCGTTTCTGCGTTTTGTTCATACAATGCAATAATTAATACAATAAGGGAAGCCCAAGTGCCTCCTCCCGGAATTTTTCCGATGCCAAACAATGTGGCAAGCTGAACATTAAACCCTTTACTAAAATCCATTTTTGACAAAATAATGAATTCCAGTTGCAGCAGCATAAATGGCATTAATATATACTATAAAATTAACCACAGCTTGTGATGGATCTACAAGCAATATTATTAAAACCATACCGTGCTGAAATACTGTTTTTAACTTTCCAAATTTTGATGTTTCAAGCGGTTTATTTTTCGCAATCAAATAGTTTCTATATATCGTTATAATAATATCTCTACCTATAATAANTATANAGGGCAAAAACTGAATTATATNTAAAAACAATAATGCTGANAATACTCCTATCATTAAAACTTTATCAGCCAGTGGGTCCATATAATTNCCGTGANNTGAAACNAAATCATACTTTCTAGCAATTTTACCATCAGCTAAATCACTAAAACTGCAANATGNAAATATTATACCAGCATAGATAAAGTTGTCATTTACAACATAGTAAATAATTAGTGGGGTGAGAAGAATTCTTGAATAAGTAAGAAAATTTAGAAAAAATTTCAACTAAGTTTAACCCTTCCTGAGATAGCTGAAGAAATAGTTTTGTCATCTATATATTCCAAATTACTTCCAACTGGTAAACCAACAGCAAGCCGTGATATTTCAACATTTTTATCTTTTAAAATTTTTTCAAGATATAGCGCAGTGGCATTTCCAGAAGTACTAGGATTGGTTGCAATAATGACTTCTTTTAATTCTGAATTAATTCTTTTTAAAAGTTTGTCAAAAGATAGATCTGATGGACCAATACCATCTAATGGAGAAATAGCTCCACCAAGAACATGATATAATCCATCAAAACTGTTGGTGTTTTCAATTTTAATAACATCTTCCATATTTTCNACAACACATAAAATTTCTGAATTTCTACTATCACTACTTAATGGAGATTCTTCTCCTTTTAGTAACACCATTCCTGTATCGGGACAAATATCAAGCTTTTCATCAACCTCTTTGAGGGCATTAATCAGGTTCTTACCCAATGACTTTTCGGACTTAACTATGAAATATGCTATTCTTTCAGCTCCTTTTCTTCCAATTCCAGGAAACTTGGTCAAAGAATCAATTAATTCATCAATATATTTCGTGGCATTTGCCATTAAAATCCTGGTAATCCATCTGTTAAACCACCAGTTACAGCTTTCAATTTCTTTGCTGATGTGTCTTTAGCATCTTCAAGAGCATCATTTACAGCTATTTTAATAGCATTTTCAATAACATATGCTTCCCTACTTAAAAGAGTTTCATCAATTTCTACATTCTTAGTTTTCATATCTGCGGTCATTACAACCTTACATGCACCATTAGCAGACACACCTTCAACTTCTATACTCTCTAGCTCTTTCTTAATTTTTTTCATTTGAGATTTCATATTTTGGGCTTGTTTAAGCATTTCTTTCATATTTCCAAACATTATAACATATCCTTTCCGTCAAATAGAGATATAATATCATCTTCATTAACTTTATCATTTTTTTTATTTTCAATTTTTTCAACCTCTGTATCAACTACTAAACTAATATTAACATTGGAGCCATACTTTTCATCGATAATTGTTTTAACAAGCTCCAGGCCTTCCTTTAAAAGCTTTTGATTAAATTCCGAGTTATCATAAGAAATCAAATCAAGATTGTTATCTTTTAAATCTCCAAGAATACATCCAGATAACTGTGCTCCGATTGATCCCCTTTTTTTTGAAACTTCCTTAACAATTTGATTCCAATCATTTTTCAATAATTCTTCACTAAAATCTATTTTTTTCTCTTTTTTTTTTGACTTTTTATCAAGGGTTTTATTTACTGTTTTTTCTTTGGAAATATCAACTTGCTGTTCCTGTGAAATTTCTTTTTTTAAAAATTCTTCAATATCGATGCTTGAATCAAACTCTAAGAGCTTGATTAAATGCATTTCTAATAATAAATATTGATCAGAGTATTGTCTTATTGAAGCATAAAGCGTTGAAAGATTATTAGAAAGTCTAATTATATCTTTATGACTCCAATTGTAACTTAATTGATTATATTTTTTAGAAAGTTCCGAATCTATACCAGCAAGCTTTAACCCATTTTTAAAATTCAATAATGATAGATTTCTAAAATGCAGCATTAAATCTTTTAATAAATCTTCAACAATATAACCTTTGTTCCTAATAACCTCTAAATCAGCCATGAGCTTATCTCCATCTTTATCATGCAAAGCATCAGAGATACTAAATAAAATTTCAAGAGGAACTACTCCAAGCAAATCTTGCACAATATCGAAAGTAATATTATCTCCTAACACAAGAACTTGATCTAAGTAACTTAATGCATCTCGCATACTTCCTTCTGATTTTGAAGCAATCATTGATAATGACTTTTCATCAATTGACTGATTTTCATTTTCTGTAATATATTTTAATCTATCACTTATTGTAGTATTTGAAAGTGGTAAAAAATCAAATCTTTGACATCTAGAAATAATTGTTTGTGGTACTTTATGTACGTCTGTAGTTGCCAGAATAAATTTCACATGCTGAGGAGGTTCTTCTAATGTCTTTAATAAAGCATTAAATGCTTGTGTAGTAAGCATATGAACCTCATCAATAATAATAACCTTAAACTTGCCAGAAACAGGCATAAATTTGATATTTTCACGCAATTCGCGTATTTCGTCAATACCTCTATTAGACGCACCATCTATCTCTATCACATCCATAGATTTACCATCAATAATATCTAAAACAGATTCAGATTTTAAATCATAGTCAGTTGTAGGAGTTTCTGCACCGTTTAATGACATAGCCACAAGACGAGCTGTTGTTGTTTTTCCCACTCCTCTTGGTCCGGCAAATAAAAAAGCTTGAGCAATGCGATTTTTTTCAAAAGCTTTTTGGAGTGTAGCGGTAATATGTTCTTGGCCAACAACATCTTTGAATTGTTTTGGTCGCCATTTGAGAGCTAAAACTTGGTAATTTTCTGACAATTTATTTCCTTTATTTTGCAGAATTTAATCAAACATATTAAAAGAGCGTAGAATTATAATAACTCTACGCTCCTTTTTCAAATCAAATAAGTTTTTAAGCTTATTTTAGATTCTTTGATTATTCGCTTAAAAGAGATTTCAAACTATCTACTTTTGATTCACTGGCTTTTAATCCCATCATTGCAGATTGTTCAAAATATTTTAACGCCATGGAATTATCATTTACTGCTAAATAATAATCACCCAAAGAATCATAAGGATTAGCCTTACCTGACTGTCTTCTTACTTGCTCTTGAAGTGTTACTTTAGCTAAATCCATCTCATCTTTTTGCATGTAAGCATAACCCATAATATTTAATGCTGGCGTAAAGTTAGGATTCATTGCGTACAATTCCTTTCCTCTGCGCAAGATCATGTCAGGTCCGATATCGCTCATTGTAGCAAAAATTGATTCCATTCTCAAAAATGATCCATCAGGATATTTCGTGGCCAATCTTTCAATGACTTGATTAAATGAATTGGTTCCTAATTTGTTATCATTAGATAATGCCATAATCATTTTCTTTTCTTCTGCAGATGCGTTTTCTGACATACTAACTGCAATTTCTAAGTCTTCATCAGATGCAGTTTGATTTTGCATAAGTCGGTGCGTTCTAGCTCGCATTGCATAAGCTAGAGCAAAGCTTTCATCAATTTCAATTGCTTTTGCAAATGACTCATTTGCTTGCTCCCATTCGAGATTGTAAAGCTGCCACATTCCCATATTGAATGCAGATTTAGCTTCATCTGATTCGCTTGTCCATTGCATCACTTTAGAATCTTCGCTAGCCATCTTTTGTTGATATTTAGCCAAAGCTAAATTCCTAGTTGCCCATTCAAATTCCGGATCAACTTCAAATGCTAACTGATATGTCTCTATTGCTTTATCAAACTCACCTTTATTAAGATGAAATTCAGCTAGTGAATCATATGCATTTGCTTCATTTGGATTTAAATCAATATATTTTTCAATAAATGGTAATCCTTTATCATACTCCTCATCACTTTCAGCATTCCAAAAGTATGAATAAGCTAAAAGATTATATAAATGACCTGCTTTCAATCTCTCTCCTGCTTCAAGCAATAACTCTCTACCTTCATCAATACGATCATTAAACTGAAGATATCTGTATGCCCCTGAAGCTAGATATTTATCACCTTTAAATTTTTTGTATAAGTCAGGATGAGCGTCAAACCTTCCNCCTTCNCCATTAATCCAATNTACNGATGCTTNNATAANCTNNGTTTCAGGATGTCCNTTTTTAGCNANNTCTAAAGCAGTTTCNANATACTCNCTTNTTAANACTCTATCNTGTTCAGCATNNCCTAANTNCAANTANCANGAAGCACAATTTGGATCTTTTTCAATACCNTCTAAAAATANTGCTCTTGCTTCNGCAAAACGTACATGATGCATTGCTTCTAATCCATTCATTAGCTCANTAGATGCTTGNCCNGCNTGTCTTGGCATTTCACCAGAATTTGACTGACAACTAATTGCTAAAAATGAAANTAANATTAATATTCTTTTCATTATTTCCTCCCTTTATCTNGTAAATACAAATGTNAAATCATCTGATAANGATGAATCAAATTTGTAATTCTCTAAGTTAAAATCTTTTAAATCATTAATGCTTTTTATTTTATTGTTAATTATAAATTTTGCAAGCAAACCGCGAGCTTTTTTAGCATTAAAAGAAATAAATTTAAGCTCGCCATCACGATATTCTTTAAATACTGTATTTAATATATCTCCCTCTAAATTTTTTTGATCAATAACATTAAAATATTCATTTGATGAACAATTTATTATGGTCTTGTTCTCATGTTTTTTTATATTTTTATTTAAATTATTAGTCACTTCATTACTCCAGAAATCATATAAATTCTTTCCTTTTGCATTTTCAAACTTTGTGCCCATTTCAAGTCTGTATGGTTGAATTAAATCTAAAGGTTTTAACACTCCGTATAAACCAGATAGAATTCGTAAATGATCTTGAGCAAACTCTAAATCATTCTGATCAAATGTTTCTGCCTGTAGACCTGAATAAACACCTCCATCGAAAGCTAAAATAGCTTGTTTTGCATTGTCTTGGTTAAAAGGTAAAGACCAATTATTAAAACGTTCTTTGTTTAAATCTGCCAACGAATCACTGATTTTCATTAAATCTTTTAAATCTTGTGACGTCAAATTCTTTGCTTGATTAACAAGCTCTTGGGCACTTTCAATAAAATCACATTGCGTAAAAGCTGAAACAGCATCTTGATGTTTAAAATTTAACTTTTTTGATGGTGATAATAATGTAATCATTCTAACTCCTTTAAATTATCTATTATAACATNATGAACTGGAATTGATTTTTGTTCCACAAANTTAAACATTACAAAGGTATGAATAGTTTGAAAAGATGGTTCATTTTCTCCTTNAACAAAAATACCTTGATGCACATCATAGCTTTTGCTTCCTACTCTAGTAATNCGACATCCAATATCAAATTTAACTGGATGATGAACTTGCTTGATATAAGTAACATCCATTGAAGCTAATAACCCTGCTGCGGTACTTTTTAATCCCAGATCATAAGTAGTTTCTCCGTAAATATGATCAATAAAATCTTTATGTTTTGTTTCAAGTAAACTGAGGTAAANNGTGTGATTAATGTGACCTAAAGTATCNACATCCCTCCACCTNGTTTNAGCTGATGTAAAAAAGTCATAATCGCCTCTAGTTAAAATCTTTTTTTTCATATTAACTTAATTTTGTATTCATTGCATAAGTCCCAAACCTTCTGCCAATCNTCCTTATTGTATGAAGCTCTTGAAGATTTAATTTCTCTACATTTAAAAAAATATTTACCAGATACATTTTGCACCTCATCGGAGGTTGACAAATAAATACTGGAATCTGCACCATTATCAACAGTTCTAGCAAACATTTTTGCTCCAAATTTTACAATATATTTTATAAAATTTCCTTCATTTCCTGCAATATTTGTATCCACAAAACCAGGATGCAATACATTTACCGATACCTTATCTTGAATTGATGATAGTTGATAGGTAAACATAATATTCATTAGTTTAGAAACACAATATGAAGTCCATGCAGAAAAGCTTTTTTCAGAATTGATATTTTCATAATCAACTTCTGCGCCTATGTGCGCATTTGAAGCAACATTTACTATTCTTCCATCATTAGATTCTGAAATAATCTCTAATAACTCTGTTGAAAGAACAAAATAATTCATTTGATTGGTAGCAAATGTTTTTTCAAGTCCTTCTGTTGTGATTTGTTTTGTTTTATTTGCTCCCCCAGCATTATTTAACAGTACATCAATTTTACTGTACTTTTGTTTAATTTTATCTGATAAATCTTTCACATTAGCAACTAAACTAAGATCACATTCAAAAAAGTCTAAATTTTTATTTCCAGTATCTGAAATGATTGTCTCGAGAGCTTTTTTACCTTTTTTGGGATTCCTTCCAACGAGGATTAGATTATAGTCTTTTTTAGCAATAGATTTAGCTGCAGCTAAGCCTATTCCGTCTGTTGCCCCTGTTATGACGATATTTTTGTGCATATAACTCTTATTTGAAGAATTAAATATTACTTATAAATTATAACCGATGTTACAAAATTTTGAATCATTAGTTCTTATTTGGCTTGGTTTAGGCTTTTTCACCTTTATTACTCTTTTAAAAATCCCAGCTCCTTATGGAAAATTTTCAAAAACAAATTGGGGCCCAATGATTCCAAGCCAGGTTGGATGGATTGTTATGGAAATTATCTCTCCGCTTGCTTTACTATATTTCTTTTTAAATGGAAATATAGAAAAGACACCAACAAACATTATTTTTATATCATTATGGACGCTTCACTACTTTAATAGAAGTGTTATTTATCCTTTAAGACAGAATAATCCTGCTCAAATGCCACTTCTTATTGCAGTTCTTGCATTCCTGTTTAACGTGATGAATGGATATATTAATGGTACTTATTTTGGTAGTATTCAGGAATATTCTGCTGAATACATGTCAAATTGGAATTTTATTATAGGTGTATTCTTATTTGTCATTGGTGCATACGTCAATATAAAATCAGACAATATTTTATTATCATTACGATCTAAATCAGGTGAATACAAAATTCCTGAAGGCTTTATGTTTAGATATGTCTCATTTCCAAACTATTTAGGAGAAATTCTTGAATGGATGGCTTTTGCTCTAATGACCTGGTCTATTGCTGGACTGTCATTTACGATTTGGACCATGGCAAATCTCGTTCCTAGAGCTATTAAGGGACATCAATGGTATCATAGCAAGTTTGAGTCTTATCCAAAGAACAGAAAAGCAATCTTTCCATTTATTATTTAAAATTCTTTTTTATTTTGTCTTTTTTTGAAAAAATATTCTTGAAGCAAAGCAAGAGATTCACCAGCTAAAAGATTACCTTTTACCACTGCAGGAGTATTTAAACTAACATTGCCACAAATTTCAAACTTTGAACCACAAGCTCCATAATCTTCATCATAACAGCCAAAATATAAAAACTCAATTCGACTATTAACTATAGCTCCAGCGCACATAGGACAAGGCTCTTTTGTAACATACATGGTGCAATCGTTTAATCTCCAGTCTCCTAAAGTGTTTGAAGCTGCGGTAATGGCAAGCATTTCAGCATGGGCTGTCGCATCATTAAGTGAATTACATTGATTGTAACCTTGGCCAATAATCTTATTTTTATATACTATAATAGCTCCGATTGGAACTTCGTCCTCAAGCATAGCTTTTGTAGCCAACCTTAAGCATTTTCTCATCCAATCTTCATGTGATGTTTGAGTTAGATTGTTTTCAGACATTAGTACGCCCGGAAGGACTTGAACCCACAACCTTCTGGTCCGTAGCCAGACGCTCTATCCAATTGAGCTACGGGCGCATATGTAAAACAATTTAGAACTTATTAATCAAACGCGTGAGCTTCAACCTGATAAACTTTTTTATTATTTTGACCAGCTCCGTCAAATTGAACAAAAGCAACCAAGTTTAAATCTTCTATGCTCCAAGAAACTCCTGAATCATTCGGCCAATCATCATCCATAGTCCAATTAAAAACTTTAGTGAATGTTTGACCAGCTCCTAAGCTAATATTATCATGATAGACTTGTTCACCATCTATTGTTCCACCACTTAAAAAATCAACAAATGTCTGATCAAAAACAGTTTGACCATTTGGAGCAGTATATGTGCTATTATCATGCGTTACAGCAACATATAGCTTAAAGCCAGACACTGCGCTTATGTCTGCAGATGAGGTTACCTGAACATTTCCGCTAATATTAAATCCATTTCTAGATCCATTGATATCTATCCTAAAGAAAGTTGGTTGATTAACAGCTGCTCGAGCATTTGTTCTCCAAGTGGTTGCAGTACCACCAGAATCAACATTTCCATTTGTATACATATGTGGTACATATCCTACATCATAATATGCTTCCCTATTAATTACAGGTTGTGGATTCCAATCATAAAAAGGGTCTCCAGCAGATGGCCACCAAACATGATACCTTAGAAGAATCCATTTATCAGCTAAATCTCCAGCATAAACAGCCGACATTGGATCAAGATAACGATTTAAAGTAGTATTTTGTGGAAAACAAGGTCCGCAAGTAGTTGAAGTAAATAATTCCATTAGAATTTTTGAATCATATACAATTGCACTACTTCCATCTTCATTATTATTATCAGTAGTAGCAGTTACATTACTTCCCTCTTGACCACATGATAAAAGTATAAAACTAAATAATACTAATATGTTTAATTTTTTTTTCATTTTTACTTCCTTCTAAAGTTAATTGAAATTTGATGTGTAGTCAATTCTAAGACCATCATCAAATGATTGTATATATCTACATACTCCATTTGTACAATCTAACCCACCTCTTAAAGAACCGTAAAATACTTGCAAGGAATCATCAGAGTCAAACTTATATCCAATACTAAAAGAGTCCCATGAATTTGATAAATCAATAATATTGCTTCCTTCACCTATTAAAGATTCATCAGCATTTGTTCTTTCATGTGATAAACTAAAAGTCCATTTCTGCTTAAAATTTGCTGAAATGGATAAATAATTATTATACTGATATTTTGTATTAAAAATTGAAGAAAATGAAGATTCATTTTCATTTTTTAATTCAAACCCTTTTTGAGCTCTTTGCATTTCAATCTGCATTTCAATATTCCATATTTCATTTAATGAAATATTTAATAATAAAGGAATAGTAATTGCCCTATTAACTTCAAATACTTCTCGAGTATCTGAATTGTTTAAAACGGCAAAAGTATCATAGAAAAAATCAAAGCCTACAGAATAAAAAATATTTTGACTTTTATCATATCCATTTAATTCAATAAAAATTTCATCATAAGGGTATGAATCTTTATCATTAGTTGGAAATAATGAATTGCTGGTCCCAAACGTGGTAGTTAGTGGTTCTCTTTGCCAAACACTGTTTTCATTAAAATGCCACCCAGTAGTAGAGCTTGACTTGATATAATTAATTACNAGTGTATTGGAATTTTTAAATGATCTAGCAAGCTCTAATTCTATTCCTACCTCATCATTAAGATTAACCTGCTTTGAATTTCTGCTTAATAATTTAAAATTATGTTGATAATAACCCGTTGGAGATTGTTGTAAATCAAGCGCTCTTGCATGATTATTAACAATATTACCCTTATTAATAGGGTTTTGGATATCAAACCTATATCTTCTGTAATTTGTAACGAATGTCCATTTATCTGAAAAATTGATATTAGAAAAATAAAATCCATTACCTCTATCATTTTTTTGAGTATTTATTTCAGATNCTTTGTGTGCAAATGAAAAATACATTTCACCTTTATTATAAAATTTTTCAAATCTTAAATTGGTAAGCAAATGTTCATTTGAGTTGTTTTCATTCTCAATATATAGAAGGGATACTCCGTAATTTAAGTCATTTAAAGATCTTGTATAGTCTAATCCATAAATAGATTGATTTATGAAATAGTTAGGGCTTCTTGGATTATAATTTCCTAAAACTGTAGTACTATGACTTGTGGAAGTATCTCCATAAATAAAATTGATAGAATGATTATTTTTGTTCCACAGAAAATTAAAACCTCTGGAACCTGTGTCAAAATCAAGGTTTTGGTAGTCAGCTTGATTTAAAATTAATCCCCTTCCCCAGGTTTGATAAATATCACCTAATTCAACTGACCAATAATCAGTATAGTATGCAAGAGAAAATTTTCTTAATCCCTTTTCATCTAAACCAATTTCAGGAGGAGAACTTTGCTCAATAGATAGTAACCCCTCAATCATAAAGTCTGTATTTTGTAAAATTAATCTTGAATCAAAAAAAATTTCAGAATAATCATATTCATTTTCACTTGTTCCATGACGTGCTTCTAGTTCATTAACAAAACTAATTTGTGAAAATAACAATGACGAAAAAAATGGAAATAAAATTATTTTATTCAACGATTTCCTGCTCAATAATATTTTTAATTTCAATTTCATCACCTACATTGAATCCTCTTTTTCTGAAAATAATTTNATTATTTTTTGTTATAAGAGTAAGTGGAATGGGTTGGGCATTAAATGATCGAGAAAGCTTTTGATTATAATCCATAATGATATGGTAATTATTATCTAAGGGATATCTTTTTGTTTTTACAAACCTTTTTACTTTAGCAATTTCACCAGCTTTATCTGTATTTATGAGAATGACTGATAAATTGTCATAATCTTTAACAAACGTATTAATTTTATCAATTTCTTTAATACAAGGAAGGCACCATGTTGCCCAAAAACTAATTAAAGATATTTCATTTGTTAAGCTCACTAAATTACTGGACTGATTATTCAATAGTTTTACAGAAAAATTAGGAAGATTATCTTGTGAAAAGAGATTTTGAAAAAGAAGGAAAAATATAATTATTTTTTTCATTGAATAACTGACAAAGCATTTCTCAATCTAATTTGACAAATTTCTTTACCCAGTAATAAAATTAAGTCAAAAATCCCGGGTCCAAATGGAATGCCACTAATAGCAACTCTTACTGGCTTCATCACTTGTCCAATTGCAACTTCGTGTTGCTCCATTATATCCTCAAAAATTTTTTCTATTTCTACTCTTGACCAGTCTTCAATTGAAGATAAAGCGGATTGAAAATCTTTGATTATTGCAATAGACTTATCATTAAAAGTCTTGTTCAGTAAATCAATATCATATTCTAATTTGTCTTTAAAAAATATTTCAGACATTGATGTAATTTCAGTGATTGTTTTAGATCTGTCTTTTATTAATTTTACGACTTCTTTTAAATAATCCCATTCAAGACCGTCTCCCCATTCAGGATTCAAAGTATATATTTCATTCATTAAATCTCTTACACTCATTTCTGATAAATGTTGTTGTGAGATCCATAATAATTTCTTTTCATCAAAAACAGCTGATTTCTTTTGAACTTGTTTGAATTGAAAACTATTTATTAATTCGTTTTGGTCAAAAATTTCCTTTTCAGAATCTGGATTCCAACCTAAAAGAGATAAATAGTTCAAAATGACCTTAGAAGTGAAACCTTTATCTTTATACTCTTGGACATTTGTTGCAGCATGTCTTTTGCTTAATCTTTTTTTGTCTGAACCTAAGATCATTGGTAAATGAGCAAAAGTTGGAGTATTTAATCCTAATGCCTTATATACAAGTATTTGTTTTGGAGTATTTGCTAAATGATCATCTCCTCTAATAACATGTGAAATATTCATATCTGCATCGTCTACTGCTACAACAAAGTTGTATGTTGGAGAACCATCAGAACGAGCGATGATGAAATCATCTAAATCTTTATTTTGTACTTTAATTGAACCATAAACCATATCATTAAATTCAGTTTCTCCATCTGGAACTTTTATTCTTACAGTAAATGATTTTCCTTCATCAATTAATTTTTTTTGTTCTATTGAAGATAAAGTTCTATACGTTTGAGGAACACGAAAAATTACCTTTTTCTTATCTGATTCTTCTCTAAGTTTATCTAATTCATCTTTTTGAAGAAAACACCTATATGCTGTCCCATTTTCAAGCATTNTGTTTACCATTTCTTGATGTCTATTATTATTGTTAGATTGTAAAATTATATCTTCGTCCCAATTTAATCCCAACCACTTTAAAGCATCTGTAATTTGATCAACATATTCTTTTTTGGATCGTTCACGATCGGTATCTTCAATTCTTAAAAGAAATTTACCATTATTTTGTCTGGCGAAAAGCCAATTGAAAAGAGCTGTTCTGGCACCACCGATATGCAAATATCCGGTAGGACTGGGAGCGAATCTTACACGAGGATTCTTCATTGCGGAGGCAAGAGGATTCGAACCTCTGAAGGGCTTGCACCCTTGCTGGTTTTCAAGACCAGTGCATTCAACCGCTCTGCCATGCCTCCAAAATTCAGTGTAATTTATTAATTATAAATGAAAATAAAAGATAATTACTATTTAAAAAATTTTACTTACTTGTCGTTAAAAACTAAATATATTAATTTTTGGTTCGCAATTAATTTGTAAAAAAATTTAAAAGGAAGCATTGGACTTATGAAAAAAATATTAATTTTAATTTTGATTTCAAATCTAGCGCAAGCTCAGCTTATGGATCAATCTGAGAAAGAATTAATTCCTGTAAAAAGGCTTGATAATATTGCAACAAAACAGGAAAATGAAAATTTTATTAATCCAACGATTATTCTAAATGCAGGAAAAAGTAAATTTGTTTGGAATGGTGGATTAAAGTTTGGTCCTAAAACTCATAATGGAAAATTGAGATTATTAAATGGGAATATCAACTTGAATGGGCAAAATATTTCAGGTGATGTTGTTATAAACATGCTCTCTCTTAATAATAGTGAACTTATTGGAACTTCAAGTGAAAGACTCGTAGGTCATTTAAGGAGTGCAGACTTTTTTGATGTAGAAAAATATCCAACTGCCAAATTATCAATCAAAAACAGTAAGGTGATTGAAAAACTTGAGAATGGAAAATATAAAATGCTTATAAATGGAGATATGACAGTAAAATCAAAAACAAATCCTATTACTTTTGAAGCAATAATTGATCTCGATTCAGATATCAAAACAGCTCAAGGTATTTTAACATTCAATAGAGATGATTTTGATGTTCAGTATCGTTCTGAAATGCATTTAGATGACCCAAAGTCTTTTTGGAATAAACTTCAAACTACTCGCGATACTGCTAAAGATAAAGTGATTGACGAAGAGATTGAAATTCAATTTAATGTAGTTTCTATGCCTGGAGTTCTATCGAAGTAAAAGCTTTTTAGTATTAACTAAAAAAACCTCTCATAATTAAATAAGGTAGAATGATATAGAGAGTGACGTCTCTGATTAGATAATACATAAAAATAGCCAAACCTACTTTCCATCCATATTTTTTAAACATTATCTTAATAGCTTGGCGTAAGCCAGACTCTTTAGTGTTTGTTCGTAATTCGTGAAGCACCTTAAACATGTGAGAATATAATACCTTTTAATAAAGTTTTGTATTTGTAAAAGGGATTAATGCCAAAATAATCGCATGGGAATAATAATCTGTTCTGTTAATCACATTATCTGTGAGAATCCCAACTGCTCCATTTTGTTGTTTTGAATTGGAGCGTTTAAAAACTATGTCATCTGCATCACCAAGCTCATAGCCCTCTTGAATGAGTTTAGAGATTTTTAAGGGCAATGGAAAGGTAGCTGTTTTAGCTTTAGATATTTTATTTTTATGTGAAATAACAATCCATGCAAAAGCTTCATAATTATCATCAAGCAAGTCAACTCCACCTTCGATTGAAACAAAAAAATTTGCTTTTAGATTTTGAATATTATCAAGCCTATTAGTTGCACCTTTTAAGGTTTCTTCGTTGGACATTGGTTGATCTGAAACCAAAGAGTCAGCGGAAACTCCTTCAAATTCAAAATGATCATTGAAGACCTCTTCAAAAGCTTTTTTGGTGGCATTAATTTTAACTGGATTTTTCGATGCTATGATAACTTTTTTCATACTTCAATTTATCAAAAAATATTGTCAATTAATGCTTTCGGCATTCTAAAAGCAACTATCATCCACTTAGCAAAAGGAATTGAACCTAGAATACTATTTACTCTAACTCTAGTTTTGCGCATCTCTTTCAATGATTCTGGTTCATTACTGTCATTTATGTCACGCATTTCAAGAACTGGAACGATTGTATGCCCTAAAACCATGGGTATTAAATTTACAGGGTTACTTTCATTGTTAGCTTCTAAAATAATAGTGCCTAAAGTTCCTAAAAAAGAATAAGTAGCTTGAGAAAATAAAACGTCATTGCTTTGTTTTGCTAAAGCCTTGTTTACAATCTCTGTTTGTTTTTTTATCTCTTTTGATAAAATACCCTCAACTGCTTTATCATGATCTTCTAATATATTCCCAGTTGATTTTTCTTGGCCAAGACAAAAGATGTTAAATAAGATTAGTATTGCAATATAATTCTTCATTTTAAAAGTTTAGTACGTACTCGCTAAATCTTCAATGTTAAAAATTCATTCCAATTTGTAGTATAGCTCGGAGAGAGTTTTTCTCTTTTAATCGACCAAGATTCATTTTCTCCTTGGACTGCATACCTGATAGTATCTGATCCAAAAGCTTGATTGATTTGATCAATAGATGAACTAATACGTTCATCCTTATCTCTTCTATTATAAAATAATGATTGCTGCACTTCGTTGGACTGCACCAAGTCATTTAATATTACTCCGCATTTCTTATATTCATATCCACTTCTATAAATCGCATACAACCCTTCTAGAGCAGCGTTAATAATACCGCTGGTATCATTCAATGCAATAGGTAGTTGAACACTAATATATCGACGATATTGAGGTAAATCAGTACGAAAACGATTAGTGCAAAGATAGACTCCTATTGAGTTTACGTAACTGTTTTGTGATCGTAGCTTTTCAGCAGATCTAGAAGCATGGGATGATACAGCATTTCTTAAGGTATTAAGNTCAGAAATCATCTTGGAGAATGATCTAGAAGTTGAAATACTCTTTTTAGTAATAAATTCACGTTCGAGCTCTATTTTTTTTCTTCCATTCAGTTCATCTACTGTATGTCTACTAATAATTGTCATATGTTTTTGAATCCACTCTGGATTAGCTTGTTTTAAGTGATATGCATTATAAATTCCATTAATCTTCAGAAATTTTTGCTTTCTTCTTCCTATGCCCCAAATATCGTGAACTTTCACTTTTTGTAGCAAATCTTGGTCATTATTGCTATCTATCAAGCAAACATTATTCTTTCCTACACCTCTTTTGGATAGATGGTTAGCTACTTTAGCCAAAGTCTTAGTTTTTCCTATTCCAATTGATACCGGTATTCCAGTCCATTGATAGATTCTATTTCTAAGTTCTGTAGCATACTTAATAGGATCTGTATAGCGGGGATTTATATTTACAAAAGCTTCATCAATAGAATATACCTCAATATCTGCATTGTCCGAACGGATGATACTCATGATTCTGTTAGAAATATCTCCGTACAGAGAAAAGTTTGATGAAAAAATCTGGATGTCATGGATTTCAACAAGATGTCTAATTTTGAAAATAGGTATTCCCATTGGAATGCCTAAATCTTTTACTTCTTGAGAGCGTGCAATAACACACCCATCATTATTGGACAATACAACAACTGGTTTATTATTTAGTTTTGGGTTAAAAACCCTCTCGCAAGAAGCATAAAAATTATTACAGTCAACAATGGCTATGTAGCTATCTTGTTTTGTGGATGACATAGGTTACAACTCCCCATACAGAAAAGTCCATCTCTTCAGTAATCTGAATTTTTTTATATTTTTTATTTGCTGCAACCATAAATAGTTTTGTTTTTGTTTTTTGAATTTTTTTCACAGTGAATTCACCATTCAATACTCCAATGATGACATCATTATTTTTTGGAGTTTTTGATCGGTCAACAACTAATAAATCTCCGTCGTCAATTCCTTCATCTTGCATAGAATTGCCAGATACTCTAATATAAAATGTTGCAGCACTATTTTCCACTAGGTACTCATTTAAATCAATTGGTAAATCTAAGTAATCATCTGCTGGAGAAGGGAATCCTGCGGAAACCATAGTGTCAATGAAAGGAACTTCTTTCTTTGATTCTTCAGAAACGGTGAAAAATTCTAGATTATCTACTTTTTTGATTTTTTTAATGGAGTTCATTACAAAATATTACAACAAACAATCGATATAGTCAGTAGAAAGATGCCATAAACATCCGATAGATACTGCCCTTAATTGCCAAAAAGGAGTAAGCAAAAGCAATAAATAGAAGATTGCAGCATATACAGTATGCAGCGGATGATAACCAACACTACATCGATTTGGATCAAAAATTGGATACGAAAGTAAATGATCTAAATCGATAAACATTGTAAGTAACATAATGATAAAGGCCTTTTCCCAAACTTGATTAAAAAACAACTTGGCAAAAAATAGAGGGAAAATAAAATGAAATGAGTAGTGGATTAAAACTTTAAATGTCATGAAAACCAAGCTAGTTTTCCAAAATGATTTCTAGGAGTTGGCTTATTATGTTTAGTGTACCATTTCAAACCTCTTAGAACAGATTTAAGATATAGTTTTAGTTGTGGTTTAACAAATAGTTGAAAAGGTAAAAATTGGAATAATTTATTACCTTGATTCATCATCCAAGGATGAACTTTTATCGTTAAGGCTGACCTATTGTCGGATANATCTTCTATTCTCCATGATACATGAGACTGTCTTCCATTTATTCTACCTATATTAAGATCGTACCCCTTTTTTTCAATCCAAGAAATGATTTTTCTTTCTAAAATGACCCCATTTAAATATTCAAGCCTATCATGATGATTTTCGCCGTCCCATGATATAATATCATTATTTTTACAAAATGGGTGGTAATGATTAAGATTGGAAGGTTCAGATATAACTTCCCATAGTTTTTGCGAAGATATATTGAATTCTTCGCGATGTTTTATTGAAAAATTATAATTGTTCATTTTTTTTGCGGAGAGGACAGGATTCGAACCTGCGTGAACTTTCGTTCTACACGCTTTCCAAGCGTGCGCCATAAGCCACTCGGCCACCTCTCCAAAAAATTATTTGTCGGAGGAATCTTCAGCTTTTTCAGCTGATTTATCTTCAGATGCCGGTCCAGCTTCTTCTGCAGGTTCTTCAGCGGGAGCTTCTTCTTTTGATTCTTCTGCTGATGCTTCCTCTACAGGAGCTTCTTCTTTTGGCTGTTCTTCAGCTGGAGCTTCTTCTGCAGGTTCTTCAGCGGGAGCTTCTTCTTTTGATTCTTCTGCTGATGCTTCCTCTACAGGAGCTTCTTCTTTTGGCTGTTCTTCCCCAGAAGCCTCTTCAATTATTTCTCCAAACGATAGAACCTGTTTGGATTCTTCATCCATTCTCTTCAAAGCTTGATCAAGATTTTCATTCTCTTCGAGTCTTACCATGTTATCTAAGAACTTAACATGACCGGTATCTTCTGAAACAACAGACTTGATATGTTTAACATATTTAAAATTGCTGCCTTGTTTACTTAGCTTTGACGTAAATGTTTGTTTTTTTGCCATAACTGATGGTGAAGTTAATGTAGGATTTTAAAAACTCAAATATTTAATTAATTATTTATTCTTGTTCTTTTGATTCGGCTAAATCTCTCATATCAACTACTGAATCATGCTCATCTACAATTTCCTGTCCTAAAATAGTTTCAATTGCATCTTCTAATGTGATTAAGCCGGTTAGTATATCGTTGTCATCTTTAACAAGAGCCATATGATCACGATTTTTTATAAACAATTCTAAAACTTTATCAATTCGATCATTTTCATTAACAAAGGGAACTTNTTGCGAAATCTCATGCATTCTTGTACTAAATTGNTCNTCTGCTTTACGATTAATGATTTCATATCGATTAACCATACCCTTTATAACGTCCAAATTACCCTCAAAAATAGGAATTCTAGTGAAATCCAATGTTTCGTGCTCCTCTAACACTTGACCAACCGTAAAATCGCTTTTTAACGCAAATATTACTGATCGAGGAGTCATAATATCTTTTACCTTCACATCTTTGAGTTTTAAAGTATTTTCAATAATATCAGTTTCTTGTTCTTCTAAAACACCCTCATCTTCACCCATTTCTGCCATTGCAATTACTTCTTCTCGAGTCACAGTTGCTTCATCTTCTCCAAAGTTTGAAATGTATTCTGCAAGAAGTACCAATGGATAAGTAAAGAAAATTAACACTTCAATAATTAAAGTTGTGTTTCCTATCAAACTTCTCCAGTACACACTTCCTATAGTTTTTGGTATGATTTCAGAAAACACTAATATCAATAAAGTCAAAATTCCTGAGGCAATGGCAACAGAGCTCTCTCCATACAGTTCTAAGGTTTGAGCTCCGACTCCAGCAGCGCCTAATGTATGAGCAAAAGTGTTAAGTGTTAAGATTGCTGCAAGAGGACGATTAATATTTTCCTTAAAACGCTCTAATCGTTCTCCTTGTGAAGAGTTTTTTTTGGCTAGAATAGATGAATATGATGCAGGCGTAGAAAGCAATACTGCCTCTAAAAGTGAGCATAAAAATGATAAAAATAATGCTAAGAAGAAATATGCTAAAAGTAGTGTCATTTATCGAAAATCCGCCTTGCTATAAGATCAAGAACATAAAAATGAATTATTGCAAAAATTTCAAAACCAATTATGTGATATGGGTCTTGTAAAACTAGTGGATTGTTGGCAATTGGAGCTTTGGCTAAATACATATAATTTGCACCATTACCAATTATAGAATTAGCTTGAGAAACTAACACTACGATGAGCTGTAGATAAATAAAGCTAGTCCACCATGCATTATGTCTTAATCTAAATTCGTAATATTTCATTAACCACACTGGGATAATAATTAACATAGAATGGCCAACATAATAATCAAAAATTTTCCAACTTGAAACACCTCCAGTAAATTCTGGGGTTAAAACTGAATGAATAAAACCCACTAATCCAAAAAAATACAAAAACTCAAAAAGAATTTGCTTGCGATAAAAGACAACTATCCCTGCTAAAATGCCAGATAAACCACATAAATGAAGTGGTAAATTTGATGCCATAATGTAGTTATCTGAAAAAATGTAACCAATTTGAGTAAGTGCTTTGTTTCCAAGTTGATAAATACCCATTCCATACAAAACCATATCTCTTTGTTTTGAAGATATTTTACTACCAAAGAAAATCATTAATGGTACAAAAATCAGAACAAATATAAGACCTGTCCACCAAAACTGTCCTCCAATGACAGGAGACCAATGCTCAATTGCAGTTTTATCCATTAAAAATATTTTCCTTACTTTGCAAAAATCTGATTATCGTCATTAAATGCTTTAAATTCAAGTGCATTTCCAGAAGGATCTAAAAAAAACATTGTAGCCTGTTCACCAGCTTCACCCTTAAAACGAATTTTAGGCTCAATAATAAACTTAATTTTTTGTTCTAATAAATGATTTTTTAATTCTTCCCATTGGCTCATGGTCAATACTACTCCAAAATGAGATGCAGGTACATCATCTCCATCTACGCTATTTGAAGCCGGATGTTCGTTTTTATCAACTAAATGAGCTACTACTTGATGACCAAACATATTAAAGTCAATCCATGCATCAGAAGATCTTCCGATTTCACATTTTAAAATATCNACATAGAAAGATTTTGTTGATTTTAAATCAATAACCGGAAAGGCTAAATGGAAAGGTCTCATNGTAACAATATTAGTAAATTGCTCATATCAATCCAAGAATTATATCATTATAGTTCTGATTAAATATATGTATAAAGTAATACTTTAACATTTTTACTTAAACTAAGTATTATCAGCAAATAAAATTATCTCTTCAATAAATTTATCATTGTACTTAGGAGCTGTGATAATATCATTATGTCCACTTCCTTCANAAATAGTATATGATGCATTTAGTTTTTTAATTAAATACATAAATGCCCTTTTTGGGGTGGTTTTATCCTTACTACCAAACACCGAAAGTACGTTATCGGGACCGCTAAAATGAATACGTTCTAAATGCGAATTCCATATACTTTTTGAATTAAAATGCTCCATAAGAAATTCACGACTTTCACGTACTTTATGTTTTGACAATTCAATTTTTACAGATTCAGGCGTATCATCAGTAAAATAAAGTGATCTTGTTAACCATTTAGGTAATTTTCCACTAAAAAGCATTCTCATACCAATTTTCTTGATTAATTTTGATAAACGATTGATTTGCATCTGCTGCATAGCTTTCATAGCTACCCTTTTTGGTGCAAGGCCTGTGTTTACAATAATCAACTTGTGAATTATATCTCCAAGCTTTTGAGCAACATAAATTGCAAATAATCCNCCNAAACTATGTCCNACNANTANAAAGTTTCTATCNGGATACTTTTTCATAATTTCTTTGACAGATNNTATTGAAGATTCAAATGCATTATCTAACGAAGAAAAGTCTAAATCTATNAGTGAATACTCTATAGATCTTTCTTCAAGCTTTGGTACTATTATGTGCCAGAAATGAGAGCGAATGCCTACTCCATGAAAAAAAATAAAGTGATTCATAAGATTTGTGCCCGGGGCCGGACTCGAACCGGCACGGAGTATTATCTCCGAGGGATTTTAAGTCCCTTGTGTCTACCAATTTCACCACCCGGGCAACACATTGAGGCGTCGGTCGGATTCGAACCGACGAATAACGGTTTTGCAAACCGGTCCCTTAAACCACTTGGGTACGACGCCAATTTTAAAATAGCGTCGAAATATAGAGATTTAGAGAGTTAATTCAAAATCATTAACCAGTATACCTGGACAAGTGGTTTCTCCAGGATTTCTTCCGTCATAAGTTTCTATTACTGGTCGTGCTAAAATCTCTTTTCCAACGCCTTCTAAATTACTTCCAAAAAAATTATAAAACGAATCATCAAATCTCATTGTTTTAATTGGGGCAACCATTTTACCATTTTCAACCCAATAACAGGCATATCTAGTCAAACCAGTGATTCTTCCTCCAAGCGAATCACTCCAATTAAGATAATGAATGTTTGATATAAAAATACCTGTTCCTAATTTTTNTANGCAGTANATNTTTATCAANNTCTCCTGNNTCCATAANAGGNGANCTCATATANTCTCCCATACCCCATGAATTAGCTTCTTCTGCAAAGTTTGATGATATTCCGTACTCTAAAGCNGTTTTNGAGTTAATTAAGGTATTATTNAGNTCACCTTTATNAATAATNTTTACATCCTTTGAAACTTCTCCCCTAGAATTAAAAGGAGCTGTAGCTTTTGATGAAAAGGATTCATTTAAAGAAAATAAAGGTGATAATTTTAGTTCAGAATTTCTCATTTTTAATAAACAGCTTGATCCATTTCTAAATGAGGATTCGCTTACTCCGTTCCAATTAAACATATCAACAAAATCTGCTACAGCATTTGGTTCAAACCATACTCTGTATTTTCCTGGTTTAAGCTCCATTTTTGGTTTATTCATTAACTTCAGCTTATTGGATGCTTCCTTAAATGCTGCATCAAACTTATTTTTATCCCAAGAACTTCCTGGAAAAAGAACTTTTACCATATTTTCTTTTTCATCTATCAAAGAAAAGTCAAATATAAATGAATCTTTTTCAAACCAATGATTTGTGCCCTCTGAAGTAGAACATGCTCTAAAAATTTTACCTGAAGTCCAAACTCCAGTCAAATAATCTTTAGTAATAACATCCATTAAAGCTTCCAATATTTCATTTCTGTGTGGCAACTGTCCAGACTTGATTATTTCAACTGATTCAAAGCTATCAGGAAAGCTTGTAAATTCATTTTCCGGGATAAGAGATAAAGGATCTCTTAGTGCATGAATTTCATTTTTTAGATTATTTACAGAACTTTCAATATCTGAAGATACTGTAGTTGCAGCTTGAAGTGATTTTTTANNNAAAAAAAGTGAAATAGTAACCGCATAATCTTCAATAATTCCACTTTGACGCAACTTTGAATCATTAAAACGAAAATACTGTGAGTTCTCTCCCTCTAAGTAAATAGTTAATTGTTCATTATTTTNTAAAGAACTAAACACTTGTGAGCAAATTTCTTGAAAAATTTCTTTTTTCATTATGCTCCTCCAAATACTTGAACTTTATCAAATTTACACAACGGAGAAGCATGTCCAACTCTTTCAACCTGATTAGGCTCACCTTTTCCGCAATTTGGAGTGCCGAACACCTCGTAAGTATCCTCATTACCTGTCATAGAAAGACTTCTCCAAAATGGATTCGTGATTCCTCTGTAATTTGGATTTTTTACAACTTTGGTTAACTCCCCATTTTCAATCAATTTTGCATACTCACACCCAAATTGGAATTTATTTCTGTAGTCGTCGATAGACCACGAACGATTGCTTTCCATGTATACTCCTCGCTCTATACTTCCAATAATTTCTTCTTTAGTAGAAACTCCAGGCTCTAGGTTAATATTTGCCATTCGATCAATGGGAATCCTGTTCCAAGATGATGCTCTAAGATTTGATACACCGTCAATTCCAGAACGTATTTGACTTTCAATACCACCCAACCCCCTCAAAAGAACNCCATCTTTAATTAAATGTTCTTTTGTAGCAGGCANTCCACCGTCATCNTAATTATATGATGCGAGCTGATTATCAACGGTAGGATCAAATACAATATTCATCAATTCAGAACCATATTGTAATGTTCCAAAGTCTTCAAGGTTAACAAAACTTGAACCAGCAAAATTTCTTTCATCTCCTAAAATTCTATCAAGCTCTAATGGATGCCCTACACTTTCATGAATTTGTAGCATCATTTGATCAGGAGCTAACACCAAATCACATACTTCAGTTGGACATTGATCTGCCTCCAATAACTCAATAGCCTGATTTGAAATTTGCTTTGCTTCTGTTTCAATATCATAGTCTTCTACAAATTCAGCGCCAGCTTGAAAACAATGTCCTCTCATCCCATGATTGCTGCGGGTTTGTGAATCATTATTATCTTGAGCTGTTGAAGATAATTCCACTAATACAATATCCATTTTTTGGTCAATGTCGGCATCATTTGTACTTACAATTCTAGTGTTACGTTCAATTAGCTCTACAGTGGTAGCTGCATGAACAATTCTTTTATCAAAATTCATCATGTTTTTTGATCCAAGAAATGCTAAATCTTTAATATCGTTAACTGATAAATTGCTCAACGGAGACTTCAAATTTGTTTTATATGTTCCCTCGTAACCTTTTCTAACTTCGTCATGATCAAATTTAAAAACCGAAAATTTTGATGCTAGCTGAGCATTATTGACAGCAATATCTATACATTCAAGAATATGTTTTTCATCAAGAAATGGGGTGGCATAATAAGAAAATTGTCCATTTACCATAACATCAATCATCACTCCTTTTGTAGCATTGCGCTGTACATTGTCTAAAGAAAACTTTTTAGTAGAAAGAATGTTTTGTTTTTCTTCAACATAACGAAGACCAACCCATTCTGCTTTACTATTTGCTTGTGATAATATTTTCTTAAAATTCATTTTTTNTGTCAAAAATTCATACAATTTTGCTACAATTTGAAAAAATGGCAATGCTTAAAATTAATTTATGCCAAACTTGCATATCCTTTCTAATTGGCACTCCGTTTGCAACTATAATACCGTAAATATTAACTATTGAACGGAGAATAAAATGAGTTTAATAAAATGGAAACCATTAAACAATGAAATAGATACATTTGATAATATTATTGATCAATTTTTCAATGACTTATCATATGATCCACGTTTTTCATTGATGAATACGAATAATGTTTCAAATTATTATAATGAAAATGAAAAAGAATATTATTTGACTATGGATGTTCCTGGAATGTCCAAAGACGATATTGAAGTAACATTCGATAGCAATCGTTTAAAAATTTCAGGACAAAGAAAGTCTGATAAATATGATTCGTATGAATATGGTAAAATGGAAAGAACCTTTAGTGTTCCAAGCAATGTTGAAACAGATAAAATATCTGCAAAAATTGATAATGGAGTATTAAAAGTTCTACTTCCAAAAGCAAAATCATCACTCGGAAGAAAAATTTCTGTAAAATAATTCTTTCCGATTGAAAAAAAAGAGGGGCTTTTCGCCCCTTTTTTTTTAATATCTATGCATGATTTATAATGACATTCTCGAAACAATAGGATCTACTCCTGTTATCAAACTTAATTCTATTGGAAAAGAACTTAAATGTAATCTTTATGCAAAAATTGAAATGTTTAATCCTGGAGGATCTGTAAAAGATAGAACCGCATTTAGAATGATTGATAAAGCAGAAAAAGAAGGTCGTATTAAACCAGGAGATACATTAATTGAAGCAACTTCAGGAAATACAGGAATCGGACTAGCATTAGCTGCAGCTGTAAGAGGATACAAACTAATTATTTGTATGCCAGAAAAAATGAGTATGGAAAAAGAATTAACAATTAATGGATTAGGTGCAAAAATAGTTCGTACACCAACTGAAGCATCTCATGATGACCCTAAAAGTAATTTTGGAGTTGCTGCACGGTTAAATAAGGAAATTCCAAATAGTCACATCTTAGATCAATGGAATAATGATTGTAATCCAGATGCACATTATCATGAAACCGCACAGGAAATCATTGATGATTTTGGTACAAATTTAGATATGGTAGTTATGGGTGTTGGTACAGGTGGTACTGCTACTGGTATTGGTAAAAGACTCAAAGAAGAAATTCCAAATATTAAAATTATTGGAGCAGATCCTTATGGCTCCATTCTTGGTGGTGAAGACGAATATAAAGGGCAGGCATATAAAGTTGAAGGAATCGGATATGATTTCATTCCAAAAACATTTGTAAAAGATTATGTGGATGATTTTGTCAAGGTGAACGATAAAGAAGCATTCAATACTGCAAGAGCTCTTATTCGCGAAGAAGGACTATTAATTGGAGGTTCATGTGGCTCAGCTATGTTTGCAGCCTTAAAAGCAGCAAAATCGCTCAAAAAAGGGCAAAATTGCTTAGTAATACTACCTGATAGTATTAGAAATTATATGAGAAAGTTTCTTTCAGACGATTGGATGAAAGAAAATGACCTTGTTTAAATTATTTTTTTTATTTCTATTGCAATCTTTCGACTTACACCAAGCTTGTAAGATAATGCTTTATCTGATAGATCTTTCATGTCACTGATATTTTGAAATCTCTTATATATTTTTTCAACTGTTTTCTTTCCAACTCCAGGAATATCTTCAAATTTTGATTTCGCAATACCTTTAGTTCTTTTTTGTCTTTGAAATGTAATTGCAAACCTATGTGCTTCATCTCTTAACTGTTTTAAAATATTTAAGGCAGGTGAATTTTTAGCAATGCGTAGAGAATCTTTTTGTTCTGGTAAAAATAACTCTTCTAAGCGTTTTGCAAGTGCTACTATTGGTAAATCAAGTTTTAATTCTTTAAATGATTCCAAAGCAGCAGATAACTGTCCTTTTCCACCATCAATCAGTACAAGATCAGGTAACTTATTTTTTTCATTTAATTGGCGTTTGTATCGTCTAAATACCACCTCTCTCATTGATTCAAAATCATCTACTTTATCAACATTAATGTTATATTTTCTATAGGCACTTTTAAACGGTCTGCCGTCTTTAAATACTACCATAGAAGCTACTGTATCCGTGCCTCCTAAATGAGATATGTCGAATGCTTCAATCAGTCTAGGTGGTTTTTTAAGATTTAAGATATCTTTTAATTCATTTAATAATTTTGGAATGTAATCTTTACGCTTTTCAATATTTAACAACCATTCATTTAGTAATAATTTTGCATTTCGATTAGCAAGTTTTAATTCCTGAAGCTTCACTGCCCGTTTGGGGACATGAAATACTACTTTTCTTTCTGCTTTTTCTGATAACCAAGATTCAAGTTCGTTGGACTCATCAGGTAGTTCAGGAAAATAAATTTTATTAGGGATATAAGCTGCATTCATATAAAAATTAATTACAATAGATCTTAAAATATTGTCTAGTGATTCATCAGAATCTAAAGAAATCTTTTCTCTGCTTAGAATTCTTCCCTCTCTTATTCGTAAAATGACAACTACAAAGTGTTTATCTTTATTTTGATAACCAATAACATCTCTATTAGAAAAGTCAGCCTCCAATTTTCTTTGACCAACTTTAAATGAATTAATAGCCTTTATTTGATCTCTTACTCTAGCAGAGTCTTCATACATCATTTTTGAAGTATAATAATCCATTTGCTTTGAAAGTTTTTCTTCAACACTCTTAGTTTCTCCCTTCAAAAACGAAATCATATCAGCTACCATATCTTGATACTCATTCTCTGTTATTGTTCTAATACCTAATCCATTTTTTAAAACCAAGGGTTGCTTCGATTCCTCATCAATCTCATTTAGCTCTATATAACAATTTCTTATTGGAAATGCCTTGTATAATACATCTACTAACCTTCTCATGGACTTGACATCCGTATAGGGTCCAAAGTATTTTGATTTATCATTAAATATTCTTCTTGTTATAAATACCTTGGGAAANTGTTCATTGGTTATTTTTAAATATGGAAATGACTTATCATCTTTTAATTGAACATTATACCTTGGTTTAAACTTTTTGATTAAAGTTGCTTCAGTAATAAAAGCATCAGCTTCATCTTGACAAACAATCCACTCAAAATCTTCAATTCTTTTCAATAAAGATTGTTCTTTTGGCGTTCTGTAAGATTTTTTTTGAAAATAGGACTTTACCCTATTTTTTAGGTTTTTCGCCTTACCAATATAAATAATTTTGCCATTTTTATCTTTGAATTGATAAATACCGGGTTGTTTAGGAAGGCCTAAAATTTTGGACTGTATACTAATTTTATGATCTCCAAAATGTTCTAGTAAAAAGAACTAAAACTGCAAAAATTTCTAATCTTCCTAAAATCATTCCAAACATCATAAGATACTTACCCACTATATGCATGCTTTCATAATTATCCATAGCTCCATATTCTCCGATTGACGGACCAATATTACCCATAGCTGAAGCAGCTGCTCCGATGGAAGACTCTAAATTATCTCCTAACATTACAAAAATGATAGATGCTAAAAAGAAGAATAGAACATAGAATAAGAAAAATGCTAACGTTTTTCTTATAAGCTCGTCTGACAAAACTTTCTTACCAATTCTAACAGGAATTATTGCTTTTTCATGAAGAGCTCTTTTTAATTCAACTCTAACATATTTATACAAAGCTACAATTCTGATAATTTTAATACCTCCGCTCGTTGAACCGCCCATTGCTCCTGTAAACATCAAAATATATAACAAGTACTGTGAAATAAATGGTGTCCAACTACTATAATCCGTTGCAGTATAACCAGTTGTTGTAATAATTGACACAGTTTGAAAAGCAACATCCAAAGGAGAACTATTACCGTCATTTAGGAAGCTAAAAGAAAGAATTAGACCCGTAAATAATATACATGCAAGAATATAGTATTGAAACTCCCTGTCTCTTTGATAAGACTTTAGCCCAAGATTTACTGATCTAAAATGTAAAGCAAAATTAGTACCAGTAATTAACATAAAAACTAAGATAACTGATTTTACATAATTACCTTGTCCGTTAATACTATCATTAAAGGTTGAAAATCCTCCTGATGGCATTGTTGTCATTGCATGGCATATAGCATCAAAAAAAGACATACTATATGACAATAAAAGAAATAGAGCTAATGTAAACCCAATATAAAATTTGAGAAGTAATCTAGCAGTATCTTTTATTCTAGGAGTTATTTTTTCAGATGAAGGACCTGGGTATTCTAAATTAAATATTTTCTCACCAGATACTCCAAGCAATGGTAACAAAGCTATAGTAAAAATAACAATTCCAAGACCACCAAACCATTGTAAAAACGAACGCCATAAAAGTATACTTCTTGGCATACTTTCAATATCAGTCAAAATGGTTGCACCTGTGGTAGTAACTCCAGAAACAGCTTCAAATAATGCATTCGAATACCCGCCAAAAGCATCCGATAAGTGAAATGGTATTGAACCAAAAAGTGCAGCTGATATCCAGCACATTACAATAACTAAAAAAACGTCTTTATTTGAAAAAGATTTAGCTTTTCTTGATAAATACCACACTGGTAAAGCACATAAAATTGCAATTATAGAAATCTTAAAAAGGTATAAATTTGAAGAATCATAATATTCTAAAGTTGCAGGAATCAAAAGAAATACAGATAACACTGCAATTAATATTGATAAAAGTCTAAATGTTGGTCGAAGACTCATTATTCAGATTTAAAGATTTTACTTACTTCCCTTATTTTTGAGTTAATGCAAAATATTAGAACGGTATCGTTTTCCATGATTTGAAAATCACCAGATGGAATCTTAATATGCCCATTATGATTTACCAAAGCTAAAATACATCCGTGAGGAAGATTTAAATTTGAAACAGGTAATCTTGAGGCTTTAGAACCTTTTTCTGCAATTAGTTCAATTGCTTCCATATCCAATGAACTAAAAAGTTGAATAACATGTTCTTTTTGATCAATCCTAATAGACTTGATTACTGCATTTACACTAACATTATTTTTACTTACAATTGAACCAATTCCGAGATCAGACATATTTTTAACATAATCTGGATTAGTAACATGAATAATTGAGTGTTTGACTTTCAATTGTTTTGCTAAAATTCCAGCTAATAAGTTTAACTGTTGGTCATCTGTAACTGCTACAAATGAGTCAGCTTCTGAAATATTTTCTCCTCTCAAAAATTCAATATCAGTAGCGTCTGAATTCAAAACTATTGTTTTATCTAAATCATTTGCAATTTGTGTTGCTTTTTCTTTTGATTTTTCAATAAGTCTAACGGACATATCATCCTCAAGCATTGAAGAAACTAGTCTTCCAATTTTACTTGCACCAGCAATCATAACCCTTTTTGAATCAGAATTTTTAATACCAAGTGTATCAAGTAACGAATTAAGGTTTTTTGACTTTAGAAAAAAGAAAACATAATCTTCTGGTTCAAATTTAAAAGTAGTTGAGGGTATTGTCATTTTTTCCCCCCTAATTACCGCAACAATCAAACTTTTGAAATCTTCATTAGACTTATGAAATTCCTCGACTGTCATGCCAGCTAGTTTCGAACGATGATTAATTTTTTTTGAAAATAATACAGCTTTACCACCCTCAAACTCGTAAAACTTATCAGCATAAGGATGTNTTACCAATCTAATTATTTCTTTTGCAACCTCTTTTTCAGGATGAATTACCATATCTACCCCAAATTTTTCAGGAGGAATAGCGTTTCCATTTCTTGAGTAGTCTAAATCTCTTAATCGAGCAATTATTTTTTTTGCTCCCAAATTATGACATTGTAATGAAGAAATTAGATTTGTTTCATCTGAATTAGTGAGACAAAATACATAATCAGCATCGGCTACATTAACATCTTTTAGAAGTTTTTCGTCNGATCCATTNCCCTGATTTACNATNACATCTAAATGTTCATTTGCTCTAGAACACTTTACATGATCAATATCAATAACNGATATNTCGTAATCAAGCTCACTNAGTGATTTTGCNACGTGAAAACCTACTTCACCAGCGCCTATAATAACAATTTTCATTTATGGAGATAAATCTATAAAAAATTAATTCAAAAACAATACAAATTCGGCTATTTTTTTCTAAAAATTTCAGCACCAACATTTGTTAATTTTTCTTCAATCTTATCATAACCCCTATCAATGTGATAAACTCTGCTTATTTTTGAAGTACCTGAGGCACACAAAGCGGCAATGATTAATGCTGCAGATGCTCTAATATCTGTTGACATTACATCTGCTCCAATTAATCTTCTACCACCTTCAATAATAGCAACAGAGTCTTCCAGCTTTATGTTGCACCCTAGACGATTTAACTCCATTATATGTGTAAATCTATCATAATAAATATTTTCTTTTATTGTAGAATTACCTTTTGCTAAACACATTAAAATCATCCATTGAGCTTGTAAGTCTGTTGGAAAACCAGGATATTCATTGGTCTCAATGTTTGTGGATAATATATTACTTACATTTGCTCTAACAACTATTGAGCTATCTTTTACTTCTAATTCAATATTGGCTTTTTGAAGGCATTTTATAACACTATCCAGGTGTTCGGGGATGATATTTGATACTTCAACTACACCTCCAACAGCTGCGGCGGCAATTAAAAATGTTCCTGCTTCAATTCTGTCTGGAATAACAGAAATATTTGAAATAGAATTTAGAGATGTAACTCCCTTTATAGTGAGAGTATTAGTTCCAATTCCTGAAATATTTGCTCCCATACTGTTTAACATTTCACATAACTGTTGGATTTCAGGCTCTGATGCAGCATTAGTTATAGTTGTTGTACCTTTGGCAAGTATTGCAACCATAACTATATTTCCAGTAGCTCCAACCGATATTTTAGGAAAATGAATTTTATTTCCAATCAAATTACTTCCATCAGCAATTACATAACCGTTCTCAATTGAGATTTTTACACCTAATGCCTTAAGTCCGTCCAAATGAAAGTCTACAGGTCTTGGACCCCATGCACAACCTCCAGGAAGAGATACTTTTGCATTGCCAAACCTTGCTAATAAAGGTCCAAGAACATAAAAAGATGCTCTCATTGTTTTAACCAAATCGTAAGGTGCAAATGGATTATCAAGTTTTGATGAATCAACAGAAATTGAATTATCAGATTCAAAATTTACATCTGCTCCCATTTTTTTTAATAACTTAGACATTGTTATTGAGTCTGATAGTGTGGGAACATTAGATATTTTTAATTTACCCTGATTTAAAATAGAAGCTGCCATAAGGGGAAGTACTGCGTTCTTCGCTCCACTTACCTCCATAACACCATTAAGCGTTTTTAATCCGTGAATTTCAAAATAATCCATTATTGCACTANGCAAAAAGCTACAGAATAGTTCCCATCATGTGAAATTGAAATATCTACGACTGAGTCGTTATTAAGATTAACTCCTGGCTTACCACTAGCATAGTTAAAGATCTCAATCGATTTAAAGGTTAGTTTGGAAGGATGATGAGGTGTTGAAGTAGCTTTTCTTATTGCTTCCTTAGCTGCAAATCTACCTGAAAAGAACTGCGCTTCATTTTGTCTTGATTGCGCTTCTTTTATTTCATTAGGAGAAAAAATTTTTTTTAAAAATCGTTCTCTTTTTGAAGAAGTTAAAATTTCTTTGATTCTATCAATTGATACGATATCAATGCCGGTAGACATATTACTTTTCATTTTCAGCTTCTATAATATCTATTAATTCTGAAATATCATCAATATCCCAATTTGCCCCAGAATCTTTTACTCCAAAAGTATCACCATATCTAGCAAAAATCGTTTTTATTCCTAAACTATTTGCTCCAACAACATCTCTTTCAGGCCAATCTCCAATCATGACCACTTCTTCTTTATTTAAACCTAATTTTTCTAAAACAAGATTAAATGGTTTTGGAGAAGGTTTTCTTTCATTTGAGTCATCAAAAGTAATGACTGCATCAAACATATGGTGAAGATTTAAATAATAAATTCTCATCCATGCTTCTCTACTCGGCGCATCAGATACAATGGCAAGCTTAATTCCAGATTTCATAAGATGATTCAACGTTCGGTGGACNTTGGGATATGCTTTTAAATTGGCCTCTTTTCCCCTTCTGTATGCTACAATGGCTGCTGCAAGGTATTTGTTATCTACGTAACCAATTTTATCGTTTAAAAACTTATCAAAAACTTGTTGATGCTCCCATCCTTCAGCCTCATAAATTGACATAACTTTCTTGTAGGAATCTTCAATATTAATTTCAAGACCAGCTTCTTTCATTGACAAGAGAGCGTTCATTACCGCCTCTCTTTTCATTTTTATAAAATCTAAAAGTGTGTTATCTAAATCAAATATTACAGCTTTGATCATTGCTCATATTTTTCAGGATTTCTTACACGATCAATTTCATATTCCGCCATCTTNCTCCAATCGCGATCATTTCGAGCTCTTTCAAAATGATTAATAGATGCATTTTTATTTCCTGAGCCACTACAATATTCAGCTATTCCGAGTTCAAACCAACCCCCACCAAAATTCTTTTTAAGATCTGTAGATTCTAGGGCTGCTTCTTTAGCAGATTCGCAGTCACCAAGCTTATTGTATGCTTCCGCTAAATGAAACCATGATAAATGTTCTTTTGGTGCAATTTCAACAGCTTTTGATAATGCTTCAGCTGATTTTTCAAAATTTTCGATTTTCGCATAAGTAATTCCAAGAGAATGATATGCAAATGAATAATTTGGCTTTACATCAATAGCCTTTTGAAAGCTTGAAATAGCTTTATCAAATTCTTCAGTATCAATGTAAATATCCCCTAAACTTTTGTGAGCCTTGTAGTATTTACTATTTAAGCGAACTGTCTCTTTAAAAGAATTCATAGCATTTTCAATGTCGCCGTTTTCTTTGTAAGCAAGACCTAAACTATACCAACCCTTGTCGTAAGTTTTCTTAATATCTAAAGCTTTTAAATAGTTTTCAATAGCCATGGATAAATTTCCCATCTTTCTTTGAAGAACTCCAATTTGAAAATGTGCTTGATAAATCCTAGAATTTATTGAAAGAACCTGATTATATTTTGTCATCGCTGATTCAAGATTACCATTTTTATAATCCTGGTTGGCACTGTTATAAAGTTTTTTTGCAACATTTGAAATTGATTTTTTGGATTTATCATACCCAGAATCTACTTGCAGAGATTTTTTATAAAAATCAACTGCTGTCATAAATTCTTTTTTTCCTTCATAAGCTTTTCCTGTGCCATACAAAGATTCCGTAGAATTTGGAACGCTTTTNAGAACATCACCAAAACCTTCAATTGCATCATCAAATCTTCCATCTTGAACTGCTCGATTGGCGTTATTTCTNTTATTTCTNAAATTATTAAGTCTNTCAAACTCTGATCTGAACTTTTCATTTGACTTATCTGCATCAATTGCCGCTCTAATCTTTTCTCCAGCTAGCTCAATATTCCCAGCTGAAAGAGCTTTTTGAGATTCTTCATATAATGCAACTGCTGAAGTTTGAGCATATAAAGCAGAACAAGTTAAAAGTACTATAATGAAATTTTTCATTTTATCACCTTATGTTTATTTCAAATTTTTCTTAATCTAATAATTCTTTTAAAAATAATGTTTAAAAAATATTTGTGCCGAAGGCGGGACTTGAACCCACACAGAGTTTCCTCCACTAGCCCCTCAAGCTAGCGTGTCTACCAATTCCACCACTTCGGCAAAAATTAGTTTGACGAGTCATCCTCAGGAATTAACTCTCCCGCTGATGGAAGAGAAAATTCTTGTGGAATCATTTCATCAGTCTGTCTTGATTCAGCATCTTTTTGCAATATCGATTCTGATGATGGATTAGACTCTCCGCTTAAAGCACCAATAAGCATTGCTAAACCAATAAAAGCAATACCTAAACCTGTCGTTAATTTTGTAATAAAATCATTAGCTCCAGATGATCCTAGCATAGAATTTGCTGTACCGCTCATCATCGAGTTTAAGCCTCCTTGACCAGACTGCATCAAAACAACTACAATCAAAAGAATGCTAATAATTGTATGAATCGTTATTAAAAATTGAACCATATTACCTCATTTTATTTAACATATTTTTAAATTTGTCAAAATCTGCACTAGCGCTACCAATTAAAAACCCATCTAACAATGAAATTGATGATAACTCTTCAACAGAATTTTCGTCAACTGACCCTCCGTAAAACAAACGAATATTAGGTCTATCTTCATCGNAATATAACTCTTTTATTAAATTATTTATATATGAAAGAACATCTTCTATATGTTGCTTAGAAGCAACTAATCCAGTTCCAATTGCCCATACAGGCTCATAAGCTATATCAAGATTTTTTCCTTGAATTTGATGTGGTAAAATAGATAACTGTTTTTTGATTACTTCAAAAGTTTTGTTTTCTTCTTTTTCATTAAGAGTTTCACCAACACACAGAATAGCTGAACCTATTTGATCTAAACAATTATTAAGCTTTTTCTTGATTAATTCATTATTTTCATTAAAAATAGTTCTTCTTTCAGAGTGACCTACAATACATGAGTCTACTTTATGAGATGTAATGGAGTTGGAACCAGTAACAGCTCCAGAAGTTAGTATATCGCAATCTTGCATTCCAATTTTAATATTATCAAACCCTTTAGCTAAATCTTGAATAATACTTATAGCTACATGACTTGGAAAAATCATAATATCAAACTCTGAAAAAAGGTCTTTATTAGCATTTATTTTTAACATGAACTCTCTGGATTCATTGCTATTAAGGTACATTTTCCAATTTGCAGCAAATATTTTTTTATTCATTTTTTCAACATCTCCAACGCTGGTAGTGTTTTACCTGATAGCATTTCAAGACACGAACCTCCTCCAGTAGATACATGAGAAAATTGCTCAATCAAACTATTATCATAATTTCTTATAGCTGCTACAGTATCTCCACCTCCAATAATTGAAGTTAATTGGTTTTCTATGATAGCATCAACAATTCTATTTGTTCCCACTGCAAAATTAGGATTTTCAGCTACTCCCACAGTACCATTCCACAGTAAAGTTTGTGATGAAGATATAATATTAGTAAATAACTTTATTGATTTTTCTCCAATATCCTCACAGAACATATTTTCTGGAATATCTTTAGCATCAGCATAGGTAATGTTGCCTGAGCCGAATGAATCTAGCTCTCCTGTCAAATCTACCGGAAGAATAATATTGGTTCCTCTTTTTGAAGCTTCTTTTAATAAATTTTTTGCAACATTAATCTTATCCTTTTCTGCAAAGGACATACCGATATTATAATCCATTGCAAGTAAAAATGTATTTGCCATAGCACCGCCAATAATAATATTATCTGCAAGATCTAAAAATTTCTCGATTACAGCAATCTTTGTATCAATTTTTGAACCTCCAATAATTAATGTAAGTGGTTTAGAGGGATTTGATAGCTTTTCAGAAAGAAATTTTATTTCCTGTTCAACTAAAAGACCTATTCCTTTTGTTGCAAAGTGCTTTGTAATCCCTGAGTTTGAAGCGTGATTTCTATGAGCAGTTCCAAAAGCATCATTTATATATATAGAGCCATGTTTAGCTAGCTTTGAAGAAAAATCTGAATTATTTTCAATTTCTTCATTATAAAATCTTAAGTTTTCTAGTAAGTGTATTTCTCCGTCTTTAAGATTTTTTGAAACATCTATAGCATCTTCAGATATACAATCTTCAGAAAATTTTATTGGTACTTCTAATAATTCAGCTAGCTTTTCGCCTGCAGGAATAAGAGAATAATTACTATTAACCTTTCCTTTTGGTCTTCCCATATGAGACATCAAGACTACCTTTGCTCCCTGATCTAAACAATACTTAATAGTAGGAATTGATTTAAGAATTCGATAATCATCTGTTACTAATTCATTTTCTACCGGTACATTATAATCAACCCGAATGAGAACAGTTTTCCCAGATGTTGTATTGGACGACTTAAAATCTATTGTTGAAATCTTACGCAACATGACCGCATAAGATACAAATTAAATTAAACAATTCCTTGGTCTATCATTGAATCAGCAACTCTTACAAATCCACCAATATTAGCACCATCAACATAATTAATAAAGTCTCCTTTATCACCATATTTTACACAAGTTCTATGTACGCGTTGCATAATTTCTTTTAGCAAACCATCAACTTTCTCTCTTGATAGTGGAATTCTTGTACTATTTTGACTCATCTCAATTCCTGATATTGCTACTCCTCCAGCATTTGCAGCTTTACCAGGACCATATAATATTTTTTTATTAATGAAATGATGTACAGCATCAGTAGTAGAAGGCATATTTGCACCTTCAGCAACTACATAACAACCATTACCAGTAAGTTCTTTTGCATCATCAAGATTTAATTCATTTTCAGTTGCGCAAGGTAATGCGATATCACATTTAATTGACCATGGACGCTTGCCTTTGGTATATTTAACATTATACTTCTTTGCATATTCTGAAATTCTAGCTGATCTAACACTTTTCAATTTCTTTACATATTCAATTTTTTCTTGTGTTATACCATCTGGATCATGAATAAACCCACTCGAATCTGAAAGAGTGACTGGCTTGGCACCAAGCTCAATTAATTTTTCGCAAGCAAATTGAGCAACATTACCTGAACCTGATACTGTAACAGTTTTACCTTTAATGGAATGCTTTCTAGTTTTCATCATCTCTACAACAAAGTAAACTAGACCATATCCAGTAGCTTCTGGACGAATTAAACTTCCTCCCCAATTGGTACCTTTTCCTGTTAAGACTCCAGTGAATGCATTTCTAATTTTCTTGTATTGCCCAAACATAAATCCGATTTCCTTAGCTCCAACACCAATATCTCCTGCAGGAACATCAGTTCTTCTACCAATATGTCTATATAGTTCATTCATAAAAGCATAACAAAAACTCATTATCTCTTTATCAGACTTTCCTTTAGGATCAAAATTTGATCCACCTTTACCACCGCCAAGGTTTAATCCAGTTAAGCTATTTTTAAATACTTGCTCAAAAGCTAAAAATTTTAATATTCCTAGATTAACACTAGGGTGAAATCTCAAACCACCCTTGTATGGGCCAATAGCTGAATTAAATTGTATTCTATATCCTAAATTGACATGAACATTATTTTTATCATCCATCCATGGAACTCTAAAAATAATAATTCTATCTGGAACGACTATTCTATCTAAAATATTGAATTTGCAATATTCTTCATTATTAGCAGCAGTATTCCAAATTGAATGTATAACCTCTTCAACAGCTTGATGAAATTCTTTTTGATCTGAATAATTATCAACAACAGAATCTAAAAATTCTTTTTTTGATTTGTACTTCATTGAGTTAGTTATCTCCTATTTAATTCGTCAATCAATGAAATTACAAAACATTAAAAAAAAGCAAAGAGTTTTTTAAAAAAAATTAAAAAATAAAATAATTTAGACATTTAATTCTGAGTGATATAACTTTAGCCGTTTATGGCGGAGTAGCTCAGTTGGTTAGAGCAGCGGAATCATAATCCGAAGGTCGGGAGTTCAAATCTCTCCTCCGCTACAAAAGCATCAATCAAATCAATCTCCTCTTTTGTAAGCACTAATTTGTAATATTCATTACTATATTTTTTATTATAATCGGGGTCATGTTGTATACTTTGATCTGGAATGTGAATCTGAGAGCTTTTACCCTTGTTTAAAGATTGCGAAAGTTGAATTATTTCATCAGAAACCTCCAATTCAAGCCATTTTAACACATTTGTAATTTCTTCAATCGGATCAGTAGAAAATTCATGTTGTGAAAAAAAATATAAGTTTTTGTTTGAATTTATACTGTTCATGTAATTGTAAAACAATTCATAGAATTGTATTGCTCCTACCACATTGCTTGATATTTTATCATTAGCTTTAAAGCTCAAAGATTTAATACTGTTAGCTGGAAAAAAATTTATTAAGTCTTCAAATTCTTTAAAGTCCCACTTCATTCTTTTGAAACTACCAGCAAGAGCCATTAATGGTCTGTAACAAATTATTACTTTATGATTTAAGCATAACTCTTTTGAACAAAATAATAGAAATGGATCTTTTATCAATAATTGATCGGTACTTAAGCTTTTTTTAGCCTTGAAATAGGATAAAGAACTTTCATTGCCAAAAAAAGTTTTAAAAATTCTTTTTGCTAAACTATCATTCTTTAAATATCCTTTCTTGAAACTAGATTGAAATTGTATAAGATTATTAAAGATTGATTGAAATTGTTCAATAGAAATATTCTTGCCAGGATAAGGGTAATTGAATTGGATATCAATTATACCCTGGTTCGCGTTAAATGGCTCATAAATCATCGAAAAACCTTTAATAGATGACAATACAATACCTAAGGGGGTTGTTCCTGACCTTGGTATACCAGAAATGATTATTGGTTTTTTGATATTTTTCATATTTTTAGAATAATGTTATCATCTAAAAATAAAGAAAAAATATATATAAAATGTATCGAAAGTATTAAAAGTACATCGAAAAGTAATAAGCTTAAATTTATCTCAAAATTGCTTTTTGAATCATTTGAAAGCTGGATTTTTTGTGGTTTTTATTTTCAAAAAAATGATAAACTTCTTATATCAGAATATTGTGCAAACAAAATACCTTGCAGTCCTATTAATTTTGATGGAGTCTGTGGTACTGCAATTTTAAAAAAGAAAATTCTAAACATTGAAAATGTAAATACTTTTCAAGGTCACATTGTATGTGATGAAAATAGCAAATCAGAACTTTGTATACCCTTTGAAATGAATGGTATAAATTATGTTTTAGATGTTGATTCAGAAATACGTAATGCTTTTTGTAAAATTGATGAAAAATTTTTAGCAGAAATAATTAAAAAAATCTAACTATTCTTTAACTTCTTCTTCAACCGGAGAATCTTCAGTAACATCTACTACTTCTTCAGTATCGAAATTAAATTTATCGACAAATTCAATTAAAGATATTTTGGCAGCATCATTTACTCTTGATCCAAGCTTAATAATTCTAGTATAACCGCCAGGTCTATCAGAATAGCTTGGAGCAATAACATCAAAAAGAGTTTTTACTGCATCATCGTTGTGAATTTTTTTCAAAACTTCACGTCTATTATGAACAGTATGATCTTTAGCTTTTGTAACCATTGGTTCTATAAATTTTCTTAACTCTAAAGCTTTTTGATGTGTTGTTTTTATTCGTTTATGTTCAATTAAAGAACTGGCTAAATTAGACATCATAGCTTTCCTATGAGCAGACAATTTTCCAAATTTTCTTGATGATATTCTTTTTCTCATTATGCTTCGTCTTCAGTATAAGGACTAGTATCCATTCCAAACTTTAATCCCATTGTTTCAAGTTTTTCAATAAGCTCGTTTAATGACTTTCTTCCGAAATTCTTATATTCAAGCATTTCAGCTTCGTCCTTGTCAACTAACTCTCCAATCAACGTAATACCCGCTGCTTCAAGACAATTATGACTTCTTACTGATAGTTCCATTTCATCAATAGATGATTCAAGNAGTTTACGAATTTGNANAATTTCTTCACTNACAGGNTTATCTATTTCAAGAATTGATGGATTGCTTATNGANTTNATAATATTNTAATGNTCTGATAANACAGAAGAACANTANCTTACNGCATCNATTGGANTNATTGANCCATCTGTTGTNACNTTNAATGAAAGCATTTCTGTATCCTCCTTTGCTCCTGGAAGTGGAGAAACATTAAAAGATACTTTTGTTACTGGATTAAAAATACTATCAATTGGTATCATACCAACTGGTGAATTATTTAATTTATTTTCTTCGCTAGATTTGTAGCCCTTTCCAATTCCAAGTCTCAATTCAACTTCAAGTGTTGTACCTTTTGCAACATCAGTAATGTGATGATTTGAATTTAAAATGGTGAAATCATCGCTAGCAGCCTGTATATCAGCAGCTGTGAAAGCCTTGGGACCTTTAACTTTTAAAAAAATTGGTTCTACTTTACTCTCAAACAAATGAAAGCGAACACCTTTTAAGTTCATAATAATATCAGCAACATCTTCTGTCACACCATCGATTGTTGAGAATTCATGATGAGCACCTTCAATTTTAACATTTGTAATCGCAGCGCCGGGTACAGCTGTAAGAAGAGCTCTTCTCAAAGAATTTCCAACTGTAATTCCATAACCTCTATCGAGTGGTTTTATAGTAAAATTACTTGAATTATCGTCAGTAATTTTATGTGAAATTTTAAATTTTAAATCATTGCTCATGTTTCTTCCTTTATCTTGAATAATATTCAACAACTAATTGTTCGTTCATAGTCAAATCAATTTCATCTCTTTCAGGAAAACTAACAAATGTTCCTTCCATTTTTGACTTGTCAATTGATAACCATGATATGTTTAAATCACCTTTAACCATTTTAATTGAATTTAAAATAATATCTAATTTTTTACTTCTATCTCTTACAGTAATAGAATCTCCAGGCTTTAATCGGTAAGAAGCTATATTAACTTTTTTGTTATTTACTAGAAAATGACCATGACTAACCAATTGCCTTGCAGCTGGTCTTGTTGGAGCAAACCCCAACTTATATATGACATTATCTAGTCTTGACTCAAGCATCACAAGAAGATTTAATCCAGTTTCACCTTTCATTTGAGAAGCTTTTTTAAAATAATTTCTGAACTGTTTTTCAAGCATTCCATAAGTAAACTTAATTTTTTGCTTTTCTTGTAATTGCACTGAATATGTAGAAAATCTTTTACCTGACTTTCCATGTTGACCTGGACCGTAACCTTTTTTTGATAACAATCTATCAAACTTAGGATTTCCAAAAATATTTACTCCTAGTTTTCTTACAATTTTTCCCTTAGGTGTATTTAATTTTGCCATAATTTATACTCTTCTCTGTTTTTTAGGTCTACATCCGTTATGTGGCAAAGGTGTAACATCAGAAATTGATGTAACCTGAAGTCCTGCGGCAGACAAAGCTCTTATAGCTGATTCTCTTCCGGCTCCAGGACCCTTTACTCTTACGGCTACAGTAGTCATACCCATACTTACCACTTCACTAGCTACTTTCTCTGAAGCAACAGTTGCTGCATATGCAGTATTTTTTCTAGAACCTTTAAAGCCTGCCTTTCCTGCTGTTGCCCATGCTATCACATTACCAAATTCATCTGAAACGGTTATATTTGTGTTATTGAATGTTGCTTTAATGTGTACAACACCGTTTGGATTAATCTTTTTCTTTTTCTTACTTGATCTAGCCTGTGTAGCCATATTATACTGCCTTCTTACCTAATGAAATTGTTTGTCTTTTTTTGCTTCTTCTTGTTCGAGAATTGGTTTTAGTTCTTTGACCTCTTGCTGGTAAAGATTTTCTGTGTCTAATACCTCTATAGCTACCAATATCTTGTAATCTCTTAACATTTTTTAAATTTTCACTTCTAAGCTCACCCTCAATTAAAAGCTTGAGTTCAACAATAACTTTTCTGATTTCGTCTTCTTGCTTTGATGATAAATCAGTTACACGGGTGTTAGGATCAACTTTAGCTTGTTGACAAATATCAAGAGCAGTCTTTAATCCAATCCCGTGAACATATCTTAAGGAATATGCTACCTTTTTATCCTTTGGTATATCAACACCTGCTATTCTAGCCATTATCCTTGCCTCTGTTTAAATCTAGGGTTCTTCTTGTTAATAACGTAAATACGTCCTTTTCTTCGAACGATAATACAATCTCTACTTCTTTTTTTAACTGACGCTCTTACTTTCATAATTACTGCCTAAATGTTATTCTACCTCTAGTTAAGTCGTAAGGAGACAATTGTAAATCAACTTTATCTCCTGGAAGCATTTTAATAAAGTGCATTCTCATTTTACCGCTAACATGGGCTAAAACTTCATGCTCTTTACCTCCAAGATTTATTGTTACTCTAAACCTTGCTCCAGGTAAAGCTTCTTTAATAGTTCCTTCTACTTCTATAGACTCTTGTTTTGCCATTTTTTTTTAAGTTAAAATTCTGGGTTGGAACTTAGTAATAAGAATTGAATGTTCAAAGTGCGCACTTGAACTACCATCTTTTGTTCTTATCGTCCATCCATCACTATCAGTTTTAATATGTCTAGCTCCAACATTTACCATAGGTTCAATAGCTAAACACATTCCTTCTTTCAATACTACATCTAAATCTGGAGTCGCAGGAATGGAAAAATTTGGAACTTGAGGTTTTATGTGCAACTGCCTTCCAATTCCATGACCGACTAACTCTCTAACAATTGAGAAACCTTCAGATTCAACATATTCTTGTATTGAATTACTTATATCAAATATTTTATTTCCAACTAAAGCATTTTGAATCCCAATATCTAATGCTTTTTTTGTAACATCTAATAATTTTTGCTTTTCATCAGAAATTTTTCCTACAGCAATTGTTCTTGCGGAGTCGCTATAAAAATCATTTTTTATTACTCCACAATCAATACTTATAATTTGTCCTTCCTTGAGGATTATGTCTTTAGGAATTCCATGAACAATTTCATCATCAATAGAGACTGTAAGTGTGGCTGGAAATCCTTCATATCCCTTAAATGCAGGTTTGGCATTACATGAAATGATATAGTCTTCAGCAATCTTATCTAGTTCAATAACTGATTGACCTGGAAAAATATTTTTTTCTACCTTATTCAAGGTGTCAGAGAGGATCTGGCAACTTTCAGACAAAGCTTTCACTTCCAGATGATTATTAATATCAACCACGTCTACTTCTAACCTTTCCTTTGGTTAAAAAACCATCATAATGTCTTGATAGCAAATGGGACTCTATTTGACTTAAAGTATCTAGTCCAACACCAACAACAATTAGTAAACTAGTACCACCAAAAAATGAAGCATATGCATAATCAAGTCCTGCAAATTGTTGAAGAAAGTATGGCATGAGAGCTATAAAACCTAAAAAACAAGCACCAGGGAGGGTAACTCTAGTTAAAATATTTTCAATAAACTCAGCAGTCTTTTTACCTGGTTTAACTCCAGGAATGAAACCACCTTGTTGTTTTAAAGTTGAAGATACTTGATTGGGATCGAACTGTAATGCAGTATAAAAATAAGTAAAGAATATAATCAATAAGGCAAACATTGTATTGGAAAACCAATGGTCCATAGCGAATAAAGAAATAAAGTTTGATTGAGTGGCATCTTGTCCAAAAAATGTAGCGATAGTCCCTGGAATAAGAATTATAGATTGTGCAAAAATAATTGGAATTACTCCCGCTGTATTGATTTTTAAAGGTAAATAAGTATTTTGACCTCCGTATACTTTACGTCCTACAATTCTTCGAGCATATTGAACTGGAACCTTTCTTACTCCCTGCTGTACCAAGATAATCATCATAACTAGAAAAAAGAAAAGTAGCATCAAAAATAATTCAGATAGAATTCCTCGAACACCTTGTTGAAAGTATGAAATTTCAGAAATTATTACATTTGGAAAAGCTGCAATGATACCAACCATAATAATTAATGAAATACCATTTCCAATTCCATGTTCAGTAATTTTTTCACCTAACCAGAGTAATAACATAGTACCAGTTGTAATGCTAACTACAGCGGTGAATCTGAAAAGAAAACCTGGATTTAAAACAATTCCATAGCTTTCAAGTAACAAAGAAATAAAAATAGATTGAACGAAAGCTAGAACTACAGTACCATATCTAGTTATCTGAGTAATTTTTGCTCTTCCACTCTCACCTTCCATGGCAAGTCTTTGAAAATATGGTAGTGTTGTTTGCAGAATTTGAATAACAATGGAAACAGAAATATATGGCATAATTCCCAAACCAAAGATTGCTGCTTGTCCAAAAGCACCACCAGTAAATAAATTAAATAAGCCAAAAAATGTATCATTCAAAGATTCCATCGTTTGTCTTAGTGCGTCTGGATTTATACCTGGAATTGGTACCTGAGAACCAAGCCTAACAATCACCAATATACCTAAGGTAAATAAAATTTTTCTCCTTAGCTCTGGTATTGCAAAAATATTTCTTATTTTTTCAATCACAGGGTAGTAGCCTTTCCTCCAGCATCCTCAATTTTTTTTGCAGCTGAATCACTGAATGAAGATGCGGTAACATTTACCGCTTTATCAATAGATCCATTACCTAAAACCTTTACTGGTGCAAAAATAGATGAAATAAGTCCATTTTTTGACATTACTTCAGCATCAACATTTTTCACTTTAAGTTTAGAAATCTGCGAAAGATTTACTATTTCAAATGTTTTTGCAAAATTAGAGTTATTAAATCCTCTCATTGGCACTCTTCTATGTAGAGGCATTTGACCCCCTTCAAACCAAAAACGGTATTTGTGACCACTTCTCTGACCGGCACCTTTATGACCCCTACCAGCAGTAGTTCCTAAACCAGAACCATGACCTCTTCCAACTCTTTTAGATTTTTTNAGTGCNNTTGTNGGTTTAACTANTTTCATACTTCTTCTACCTTTACTAAATAATCAATTTTNTTAATCATACCCACNATAGCNTCATTTGCTTCTNNNATAACTGATTTATTCATTTTAGTGAGNCCNAANGCATCAAGNGTNGCTTTAGCTTTTCTTGANTATCCAATTCTGCTTTTAATTTGTGTTATTTTTAATTGTTTTTTAGCCATTTTAAATCTCAAAAAGTGTTTTAGGTGTTTTTCCTCTTTTCTTAGCAACAACTCTGACATCCTGTAAACTTGTTAATGCATTCATGACAGCTTTTGCAACATTCATAGCATTGTTAGACCCTAATACTTTTGAATAAATATTATTAATTCCAACTTGCTCCATAATTAATCTTACCGCAGAACCGGCAATGATACCTGTACCATAAGGAGCAGGCTTTAGTAAAACTCTACTAGCGCCATGCTTTCCAATTATTTCATGAGGAATAGTATAATTTATTACTGGAACTTTAACCAAATTCTGTCTAGCATTTTCTTTAGCCTTATTTATTGATACAATAACCTCATTAGCTTTTCCAGAGCCAATACCAACATATGATTTACCATCACCAATAACTACAAGAGTAGAAAAGCTAAATCTTTTTCCACGTGAATTGACCTTAGCAACTCTGTTAATTCTAATAACTGATTCTTCTTTTAAATCAAGTTCAGAAAAATTTATCATATTCATTTATGCTCCATTTAAAATTTAAGACCACCTTCTCTAGCCGCTTCAGCTAAAGACTTAACTCTACCGTGGTATCTAAATCCATTTCTATCGAAATAAATTTTATTAATCTTTTTTCCTTTTACTCTTTTAGAAAGAGAAGTTCCAACAAGTGCTGCGAGTTCAGTTTTAGTCACCTTTTTCTTTGAAAACTCTTTTTCTTTAGAAGATGCAGAAACAATGGTCTTTTGATTGAAATCATCAATAATTTGTGCTTCAATGTGATTAGTACTTTTAAAAATACATAATCTCATTTCATCTTTATTAGCAAAAGCTTTTTTTGATCTTTTTCTTCTTCTTAAGTATTGTTCTTTCTTAAGCTTTAAAGCTCTCATTAATCGCCCCCTCCAACTGTTTTACCCTGTTTAGAACGAACGTATTCATCCTTATATCTAATACCTTTTCCTTTATATGGCTCGGGCTTCTTTAAAGATCTAATTTTGGCTGCTACTTGACCGACCAACTGTTTATCAGCGCCTTTAATTTCAAGCGTGGTTTTGTTTGCAACTGCTTCAATACCCTCCGGCAAATCAAATGCAATGTCATGAGAAAAACCTAACTGGAATATTAACCTATTGCTCTGAGATTTGACATTAAAACCTACTCCAATAATTTCAAGGTGCTTTGAAAAACCATTTGTAACACCTTCAATAGCATTAAAAATTAACTGTCTAGTAGTACCGTGCATAGATTTTGCAACTTTATCTTCAGATTTTCTTGAAAGATTCATGACTCTATCATCAATGTTAACTGAAACTTCGTCACATAAATTTACCTTAAGGCTTCCGTTGGGACCTTTGACCATTAATTGGCTTTCTTTATTTTCTAAAGAAACACCATCTGGAATATTAATTAATCTATTTCCAACTCTTGACATACTACCAAACGTTGCAGAGCAACTCTCCNCCAACTTTTAATTCTCTAGCTACNTTATTACTTACTACTCCNTTAGGAGTTGATAAAACNCTNATTCCNAAACCATTTAATACTCTNGGAATTTCAGANCATGCAACATACACTCTTTTTCCAGGTTTACTAATTTTTTCAATTGTTGTAATAGCAGGAGAATTTTCATTATATCTGAGATATAATCTAATATCTTCTTTGCTATCTTCTTTATCTACAAAAACAAAGTTATCTATATAACCTTCTTCTTTGAGAACAAGAGATAATCTTTTCTTTAAAGTGGATGAAGGTACATCAACCCATCTCTTTTTTGCAGCATAACCATTTCTGATTCTAGTACAAAAATCTGCTATTGGATCTGTCATTGACATATATTTCTCCTACCAACTTGCCTTAGTTACACCCGGTAATTCACCTTTAAGTGCAAGCTCTCTAAATGTTATTCTTGATAATCCAAATTTTCTCATATATCCTTTTGGTCTTCCTG
>FUFK010038913.1_pt1 | contig 47312 bp, 44 predicted proteins | sample 1021851 | NCBI WGS metagenome assembly FUFK01 (sample SAMEA51879418, study PRJEB19060) | metagenome
GCTGGATAGAGCAACTGCCTTCTAAGCAGTGGGCCGCAGGTTCGAATCCTGCAGGAAGCGTATTAATCTAAAAAATCAAGAAATGTCAAATAAAAAAAATATTTACACCTTTGTAAAAAGTTTTTAAAAAAAAAAGCAATAATTATTAATAAAAAATAAGTTTTGGAAATATTAAAATCAACAAAAAAATTGACTGATACGGGTTTAATTTTTTTTAATTTAGGCATAGTATTTTTACCTTCAGCTTTTCCTTTAGGTGCTTTATTTATAATTATTTCTCTATCAATATCCTTTTACAATAATAAAGCAAACTTCTTTAAAGATAAATTTAATTATCCTCTTTTAATATGTGCAGGATTATTCATATCAAGTTGTATAAATAATTCAATAAACCTTGAAAGGTTTATAAGTAAAGAAGTTCCAGAATTATCATATTCCAATAACGAATATTTAATAAATATTTGGGTTGATTTATTTAATTGGCTACCTTTTTTATTAGCTTTCTGGGGCTTTCATTTTTATCTAAATACCTCTGAAAAAAGATTATTGTGCGCAAAGGCCATAATCATAGGAACAATTCCTGTTCTAATAAGTTGCATAGGACAATATTGGTTTGGCTGGACAGAAAAATTATCGATTTTTAATGGCCTTATTGTTTGGTATCAAAAAGATGTTGATGTAATGTCGGGACTTTTTAGTAACCCAAATTATGCGGGTCTTTGGCTAGCAATGACATTGCCTTTCTCATACTTTCTAGTATTAAATACAAATCAAATCCCAATAAAAAAATTAACCGCCTTACTTATTTCAATAATAATTTTATACGTTACTTTAATGACCAGTTCAAGAAATGCTTTATTAGGAATTTTAATTTCTAGTATTCTTTTACTAGGGAAAAAATTTCTATTTTTAGCTTTTGTTGTAATTATTCTATTAATTCTTTTCTATGTATTTTCAAGTTTATTTTTGCCCTCAGAATTAACTAAAACAATTACTGAATATTTGCCAAAAAATTTAATTTATAAATTTACTAGATTTGATATCACTTCAAATTTAGTTAGGATTGACATGTGGAAAATAAGCATTCAAGCTATATTGAATAAACCTATTTTTGGATGGGGCGCGAGTACTTTTATTTTTTTATATTTGTATTATGGAGGATTGTTCGAAGGTGTTTCACCTAATCATACTCATAATTTCTTTTTAGAATTAGCTTACAACTATGGTTTACCGCTTGCTCTCACTTTAACCCTATTTATTTTATTCTTATTTTGGAGAGTTTTAACAAAAAAATTATCTCAAATTTTTAAAAATAATAATGTTGATAGGGCTTGGTTTGCCAGCTCAATAGTTGTCATTATATTCTTTTTAACTGATTTTCCTTACTACGATGGCAAAGTTAGCATTATTTTTTGGGTTTTATTAAGTGGACTAAAATCAATTGGGGACTAAATTTTATAATGAACCTATTAACCCCTAAAAATATTAAAAATATAATTTATGAGTAAAAAAATACTATATTTAAAACATACAATTAACCAAATAAATTGAGAAATTTAGTTACGGGTGGAGCTGGGTTTATAGGATCTCACCTTATTGATTCATTAATAAATTCTGGAGAAAGTGTTTTATGTTTAGATAATTTATCTACTGGAGATAAAAAAAACATTTCAAAGTGGGAAAAATCACCTAATTTCAAATTTTTATTCCATGATGTTGTTAAGCCAATGAAAACCAAGGTGGATCGTATTTGGCATTTAGCTTGTCCTGCCTCAACATTTCATTATCAAAGTGATCCCATTAAAACTTCATTAACAAATTTTATGGGGACTTTAAATATGCTTGAATTAGCTAAAGATCTCAACATAGAAATATTTTTTAGCAGCACTAGTGAGATTTATGGTAACCCCTCTACAGATTTTCAAAAAGAATCTTATTTTGGTTCAATAAATCCAATTGGATTAAGAAGTTGCTACGGAGAGGGAAAAAGAATGGCAGAATCTCTATGCCTAGATTACTCAAGGTGTTTCAAGACAAAAGTAAGAATTGCGAGAATATTTAATGTTTATGGACCAAGGATGAAGAAAAATGATGGGAGGTTAATAAATAATCTAATTTATCAAGCAATAAATAATAAACCTTTAACTATTTTTGGAGAGGGTAATCATTCAAGATCTTTTTGCTTTATAGATGATCTAATAATAGGTATTAAAAAACTTATGGATTCAAATTATGAATATCCTGTAAATCTTGGCAATCCTAATGAAGAATATACTATTTTAGAAATAGCCCATATAATAAAATCAAAAACTAAATCCTCTTCAAAACTTATATATCTTCCTTTACCTGAAGATGATCCTCTTAAAAGAAAACCCTCAATAAAACTTGCGCAAGATTTATTTAACTGGCAACCAAATATTGATATCCATGAAGGCTTACAAAAAACAATTAACCATATCATGAATTAAGTAAAATGAATTATGAGATTAAAAATATTTGCTGCATCGGAGCAGGATATGTAGGCGGACCAACCATGGCAGTAATCGCAGATGAATGTCCAAAATTAAAAGTAAACGTAGTTGATGTTAATGAGGAACGAATAAACGCCTGGAATCAATCAATATTAGAAAATCTCCCAATATATGAACCTGGACTAGCAGATATTATTGGGAGATGTCGAAACAAAAATCTTTTCTTTTCCACAGAAATAGAAAAGCATATATCTCAAGCAGATATGATTTTTATATCTGTAAATACTCCAACAAAGACTAAAGGAATTGGCGCTGGCAAAGCGAGTGACTTAAAATGGGTAGAGTCCTCTACAAGGCAAATAGCAAAGCATGCAACTGGATTTACCATTATTGTAGAAAAAAGTACACTTCCAGTCAAAACAGCACAAACAATAAAAAATATTCTAGAATTATCGTCTACTGGTAAGAAGGATAAGAGATTTTCAGTTCTGTCTAATCCTGAGTTTCTTGCTGAAGGAACAGCAATAAATGATTTAAAAAATCCCGACCGAGTATTAATAGGGGGAGAGGATAAAATTTCCATAGAAAAACTTGCAAAAATATATCTTAATTGGGTTAGTGATGATAAGATAATCACTACTAATTTATGGAGTTCAGAACTATCTAAATTAATTGCCAATGCATTTCTAGCGCAAAGAGTTAGTTCCATTAATTCAATAACAGCTTTATGCGAGACAACAGGAGCAGATATACAAGAAGTTTCTGAAGCAATAAAAACAGATCATCGAATAGGAAAATATTTTTTAGAACCAGGCCCAGGATTTGGAGGAAGCTGTTTCAAAAAAGATATTTTAAACCTTGTATATATATGTGATCACTACGGTCTTCATGAGATTGCCTCCTATTGGCAAAAAGTTGTAGATATAAACGAATGGCAAAGTGAGAGAATCCAAAATGTTATTTTATCTAAACTATTTGGGACAATCTCTGGGAAAAAAATTTCTATTTTAGGTTTTTCATTTAAAGCAAATACTAACGACACAAGAGAATCTCCTGCAATAAAAATTTGCAAAGGATTGCTTGAAGAGGGCTGTAAATTAAATATATATGATCCAAAAGTAAAGAAAGAAAAAATACAAGATAATTTAGGAATCCCTGAATTAGATCCCAATAAAAATGATTCAGGTATTGGAGGATGGGAATATTCAAAATCAATTATTGATTCAGCCAAAAATTCAGATGCAATAATTGTGATAACAGAATGGGATGAATTTAAAAATATTGATTGGAAGTTAATTTCTAAAGAAATGAGGTCCCCTGCTTGGTTATTCGATACAAGATCTATATGCGATATTGATAATGCTGAGAATAATGGAATTAATGTCTGGAGAATTGGTGCTGGTTAGATCCTAAACAGTAATAATTTTAGAAAAGAAAAAAAAAAAAAAATAATAAAATCTAGAAACTAATTATATCCACTTGGATTCGTCAATTTCCATTTCCATCCATCTCTGCACATATCTTCAATATTTTTTGTAGGTTGCCAATTTAAAATCTCCCTAGCATAAGAATTATCCGCAACAAGAATTGGATTATCGCCTTCTCTTCTTTTGGTAAAAGCATAATTAATTTTTAAATTATTTACCTTTTCAAAGATTTTAATTAACTCTAGAATACTGGTTCCCTTACCAGTTCCAATATTTAAACTTAAAAACTGAGAATAGTCCTTATTTAAAATTTGAAAGGCCTTTATATGAGCCTCTGCGACATCCATTACATGTATAAAATCTCTTATGCAAGTACCATCAGATGTTTCCCAATCATTTCCAAATATATTTAATCTTTTTTTTGTAGAAAAAGCTGCATCTATTATTAAAGGGAAAATGTTATTTGTTTTATTTGTTTTTTCTTCACCAATCATTCCGCTTGGGTGTGCGCCAATTGGATTAAAATATCTTAAATTAATTATATTCCAAGTTTCTTTTTGAAAATTAGATAGTTCTCTTAAAAAACTTTCAATTGTTAGTTTGGTAGAACCATACGGGGTATTTGGCTTTACAAAACTGTCCTCTTTTATAAGACCTTGTTTATTTGATCGATAAATACTTGCACTGCTGCTAAAGATAATTTTTCTACAATCAAAAGAATCCATTACTTTTAACAAAGTAATTGTTCCTACAACATTTGCATCCCAATAATTAAGAGGATTATTAATTGATTCACTCAAAGATTTTAATCCAGCAAAATGAATAACTCCCTCAATAGGTTTATTAGATTTAAAAGCATTTTCAAAAATATCTTTTAAAAGATTTTCATCTCTAATATCCCCTTTTATGAATTTAATGCTAATTTCATCAGATAAATATTTTGAACTTAATATTTTACGAATACCATCTAGAGATTTTGCAGAGCTGTTTATACATGAATCTAATATTAAAACTTCATATTGTTGCTCAAGTAAAGATAGGCATGTATGACTCCCTACAAAACCCGTACCACCCGTTAAGAGAATTTTTTTCATTGTATAATATATTATTAAATTTTTTTTAAGTTAGAAGAAAAAATTAAAAGTAAATTTTATTTGATATTACGGGTAAATAATATAATATTAGGAATAGTAAAATTATATAAAAAGTAAATAATCTTTTTAAATATAAAGGGTAAGTTTTTTTTCTTAGTTGATAATAGTTTTGGGAACATAATTAAAATACAAAAATTTCCCATTTAAAATTCCTTAAATATTAAGTTTATATTTTAAGCTTTTAAAAAAAGATTTACCCGCAAGTTAAATACTGATACCTTCAAGAAATAAATCCCAGTAAAGTATAAAAAGTTAAGTCAACAAATATAAAAATCTTTTAATTCTTGTTTTTCAGAATAAAGTTATAATAAAAATTTTTTAAGTTTATTATTAATTTCTTATCCACTCTGGAACAATTTCCCCAAGATTATCTAGTATTTTTTCGCAATCATTATTATTAATTGATAACTCTAATTGTAATAATTTTTCTTCAAGATTCCCTAAATTATTTAAAGTTGAATCATCTTTTTCTTTATAAATTAATGGATGTTTAGTTTTCAAAGATTCTCCTGAGATCAACAATTCTTCATATAGTTTTTCCCCAGGACGTAGACCAATTTTAATAATCTCAATATCACCATCAATATTATTTTTATTTTTTACAGTTAATCCACTTAAATAGATCATTTGTTTTGCTAAATCAAATATTTTAACTGGCTTGCCCATATCAAGTAAAAATATTTCACCTCCTTTTGATAAAAAAATAGTTTGCAATACAAGCTCCGACGCTTCTTCTATTGTCATGAAATACCTTACAACATCTTTATGAGTTATAGTTATGGGACCACCATTTGCTATTTGTTTTTTAAATTTTGGAACAACTGAACCAGATGATCCTAGAACATTTCCAAAACGAACACATGAAAAAATAGTATTATGCTTTTTTTCAAAAAAATCGATAGAATGCTTCTTGACAATTAGTTCGGAGAGCCTTTTTGTAGCCCCCATAATATTTGTTGGCCTAACTGCCTTATCAGAAGATATAAGTAATGCTTTTTTAACCCCTGCTTTAATAGCCGCTTTACACACTGCTTGGACACTAAAAAAATTATTTTTTATTCCTTCAATTGGATTTACTTCTACTAATGGAACATGTTTATAAGCGGCTGCATGGAAAACTATTTCTACCTTTTCAGAAACAAAAGTTTTTTCTAAAAAAAACTGATCAGTTGCATTCGCCAAAAGTGGAGAAATAGGAATTTTAGAAAAATTATCTACTGTACATTTTTCTACTAGTTCATCATTAATATAAAAAAGATTTGCCTCAGAATTATCTATTAAGATCAATTTAGCTGGTCTTTGTTCAAAGCATCTTCTTGCAATTTCGCTTCCAATAGAGCCTCCTGCTCCAGTTATACAAATTACTTTATTTTTTACTCCATCCCACATATATTCCGCACGTGGTTTTACTGTATCTCTTCCAAGAATTTTTTCAATTTGTATAGGTTTAAATGTTTCCTTATTCATATTTCCTTTAGCTAAATCTTCAATTAAATTAATATCAAAAATTTTTATATTGTTTTTTAAGGCAATATTATAAATCTCCCTTTTCTTTTTTTTTGATAATTTGGGAGTTGATATATATATTTGATTTATTTTTTTAATGGTTTTATTTATTTCTTTAAAAGATATTATTTTTATTCCATATAAACTTCTATTCCATAATGCTTCATTATCATCGACAAAAGCATCTATCATTATATCTTCCATACTAAGTATTGAAGCCAATTGAGCACCTAGTTTCCCCGCACCATAAATTATTACCTTTTTTGTTGGAGTTAATTTAGATATTGATGAGGATATTAAAATATCCCTAAAAATAAATTTACTTGATCCAACTAAAAGTGACAAAAATGTCCATAATAAAAAGAAGAAATTTAGTGATAGTTCTGCTTTTATAAAGATAATATTGCAAAAAAATAAAGACAAGCAAATAAAAAGATTTCTAAAAGCTATTAAATAAATATTTTTGCTGCCTAAATACCTTGATAAACTCCTATATTGACCAGTAAATAAATAAATTAAAAAGGCGATAATCAAAATTAAAGTTTGCAAGATAATATATTTATCATTATCAATTAATAAATTTGGTAATACAAAAAAAACAATTTCAAAAGAAATTCTTATCAATAAAAGATCAAATAAAATAAGTACTATCTTTCTTTGATCAGAAGACAAATTAGATAAAGTTTTAATAAGTAATTGCTGAATCATTCTTGAAAGTTTTTAGTAAATATAAATTTCTATACTTTTTAAAGAAGATATATCAATTTTTAAAAATTAAAATGTTATTTACACTATGATAAAACAATTAATTTAGATAAAAGTAAAAATATAAAATAATTGATAAATTATTATAAAATTTTATTTAAATCTTTTATGAATACCAAATTTATCAAATTTGAAATGAATTTAGAAAACAAATATTTTCAAAAATAATTGTTTAATTGAAATCGTCAGCATTATTAATCTAGAAAATACAAAGCTTCTAATTAGATTAAGTACCTCTAAAGGATCATGCATCCTTATCCTATGTCTTTCTTTATGTAATCTAAAGCCTTGTCTTACCCTTTGAGTCTTAATATTCACAGGTACTATACAAAAATTATACTCTTTTAGTATTTTTAAAGTTAAAAATTCCCCAGTATAATGGACTGGATTAACTTTATTTTTTTTAAGAATTACATTTCTTAAATTATCATATTTAAATGTCAATCTAAAAAATATATCCTTTGAACACATAAAAAATCTCTCATGGACTCCCCCTTCCCAATCCCACATACTAGTGACATATCCAAACTGTGAACTAAAAATATATTTTTTTAAATTTTTTAGTTTTAAAATAATTACATCATCTCTTAACACTATAAAAGAAGAAAATTGATTTATATCAACCTCCTCTGAAAATTTTTTGAACATATAACATTGTTTAAGAAGATTTGAATATGATTGAAATTCATCTTTATGAATATCATATTTCAAATAATTTCTAAATCTAATAAAGAAATCTTTACTATCAGGAAGCTTTACATTGATTACCTTTTCGTAGGGAAGATTAACAAATTGACTAGTAACATTTTCTTCTTTATTTCTAATTGAATTTTCAGTCTTAACTTCTCTGAACAAATAAAAAAAATGAAAATCATAATCATTAATATTATTTATCTCTTTGTAAATATTATTTTCAAGAATATTTAAAACCTTTTTAGATTCTCTTCCTACCCCATGCCTTATTACTGCTACTTTCTTTTTTAAATTCATATATTTGTAAATTTTTTTAATTTTCTAAATTCATAAATTGTTTTAACTTTTTCATATTAGCCCAAAATTCTTGAGACTCATTTTTTCTATTTTTACTAGAATTAATTACAACTTTTATATTAGAATTTTCTTCTAAGACAATTTTTTTAACAATTTGAATAATAGAAGTAGGCTTGCCAGATCCTATATTAAATATCCCTTTACAGTGATCATTTTCAACCAATAAAAAAAGATACTTTATAACTTCATCTACATGTATAAAATCTCTTTTTTGAGAAGATGATCCTATTTGAAATATTTCTTCTTTATTTTTAATTGCTCTTAATAAAGAAGGTATTAAAGAATTTTGATTTTGACCATCTCCATAAATATAAAATAATCTAGCCCAAGCCCAGCTAGTTTGACTATTTTTTGAGAATTTTTCAATATTTTTTCTGAGTGAATTTTTTGCAATCGCGTAACTATTTATTGGATATACATTAAAATCTTCTGAAAGCATCCCAGATTGATTTCCATATTCATAACAAGTTCCAGAAATTACTATCCTCTTAATATTTTTTTTAAATAAAATCTCAAAAAAATCGACCATTGCAGGAAGATTTTTTACAATGTGATAATCTGAATCGTAATTAGGAAGTCCGGGCCAACTTAAAAAAATTATTTTTTTTGGATTCATATTTAATAATTTCTGCCAAGAATCTCTCTCAAAAATATTGAAATAATATTTACTTGAGCTATGACTCCAACAAATTATAGGCAAATTAATAGATCTTCTCTGAATATTTTTTCCAATAAATCCCTCAGATCCAATTATATGAATATTTTTCTCATCATTATCTAACATCTTGATTGTTTAAATTCAGGAATAAAAGTTATCAAATTTTTGGATTTAAACTCTAGTGAAATTTCTTTATATAAGTTCCAAGGGAAGATGACATAATCATTTATATTACTTTCAGCTAATATCTTAGGACTAACTATTGGGATATGACTACCTGGCATAAATAAACCTTGTTTGCTTTTAGCTTTATCAGCAACCATATCAATTAGATCATTTTTAATACCTGAGAAATTGAGTAAAGTATTAGCTTTAGCCGCAGCACCATATCCTGCTACTCGCAAATTTTTTTTCTTTTTAGATATTAAAAAATCAAGTAAAGATAACTTAATTTTTTCAGCTTTGGTTTGTAAGTGTTCATAGGCTCCAAAACTTTCTATCCCAAAATGCTTTTCCTGAATAATAATATTCTCTACATTCTCTGAAACAAAAGTATTTTTATTTTTTGTAATCCAGACTCTCAAACTACCACCATGAGTATCAATTGTTTGAACATCATAAATAAATAATTCTGACATCTCACACAATCTTTTTAAAAACAGAAGACTTAGGTAACTGTAATGTTCATGGTAAACGGTGTCGAATTGATTGAACTTTATTAATTGCATAACATGAGGGAATTCAACTGTGAAAGTTCCATTGGAAGATAAAATATTTGAAATTCCTTTCACAAAATCATTAATATCTGGGACATGGGCTAAAACATTATTGGCAACTATCAAATCACAACCTTCATTTGGAATTTTGTATTTTTCTTTTAATTCATAGCTTAAAGATTCACTAAAAAACTTTTTCAAAGTATTAATACCTTTCTTTTCGGCTTCTTCNGCAGTTTTCTCTGTTGGTTCAATTCCAAGACAGTTGATTTTTTTTTCTTTGAAGTATTGCAATAAATATCCATCATTGCTAGCAATTTCCAAAACAAAGCTTTTTTGATTCAATTCTAATTTTGAAGAAACAAGCTCAACAAATTTTTTTGCATGTAAACACCAAGATGTAGAAGTACTAGAAAAATATGCATATTCTGGTGTAAACAAATTTTTTGGTTTAACAAACTCAGGAATTTGCGTTAGCCAACATTTTGAACATAAAAAAACCTTGAGAGGATAAGTTATCTCAGGCATCAATATTTGTTCCTTATTAAGGTATGCATTGCTAGGAGGATGGTTTCCTAGATCAAGTACCTTATTTGTAAGTTCACTATTACAATGTCTGCAAAAAAATGTCATTCTAAATTTATAGTAGGAAAACTTTTATCTTTTTCACTAATAAAATTTAATTCTAATGGCCAATTAATTCTCAATTTCTTATCATCCCAGCGAATTCCTTTTTCATGTGATGGTTTCCATTCATTTGAATGAATATACATTAATTCTGAATCATCTTCTAGACTTTGAAAACCATGCGCACAGCCTTCTGGAATAACAATAGCATTATTTTTAACAGGAGATAATTCTACTGCATGCCATTTTAAAAAAGTTGGGGAATCTGCTCTTAAATCAACTGCCACATCCCAAACTTTACCTTTAAGGCATCTAATTAACTTACATTCTGAGTATGGTTCAGTTTGATAGTGGAGTCCTCTTATAGTTCCTTTTTTGGCAGTATTAGATAAATTAATTTGGCACAATTTTCTATTTCCCCATACCTTCTGGACCCACTCCTCACCTTCTCTAAACAAATTAATAAAGAAACCTCTTTGGTCTTTTACTTTTTTTGTAGATAATTCAAAAGCACCTAAAATCAATAATTTTTTAAAATAGTAATCACTTTTGCCAAATTCATCTTGTTTCACTAATTTAATTAGCTTGCTAAATTATCAATTAATTAAGTATAAACTCTACTTAATTTCAATATTAAAAAAAAATTATTGTATTATTATTTAGTAACTTTTGAAATTTACAAAATGTTTAAGACGAAAGATAATTTAAAAAAATTATCTAAAAAATACAAAGGTATTTTAAGTACAGCTTATGCCTTTTCAAATATAATTATTGATGATTTAAATCCTCCAAAGCTAGCAAAAGATGTATTTGAATTGATTGCATTGAGAAATAATCAGCAAGAAAGACTTTAGTTTAAAAATATCAATAAAAAAATTAATGATAAAACAAAAAATAATAATTTATTCTGTATCAACAAATAATTATGATGATTTCATATTTGATAAATCTATATCAAGAATTTTCAAATCAAATCCTAACTTAAAATATTATGTATTTACGGATAAAAAAGTCGATACTTCACTCTTTCCATTTATTGAGCAGGTAATCATTAAAAAAAAATCACACAAAAAAAACTTTACTATTTATTTCTATAAAAAAAGGAAAAAAATAAGTTTGCCAAATAACATAAGTGTTGATAGATATATAAAATTAAATCCTATTGAAGTTTTGCCAAAGCATAATATTTCTATTTACCATGATGCAAGAATAACTTTATATCCGAATATTATTAAAGAGCTATCAAAATATAATTTAAATTTCGATCTAATTTGTATGAGCCATAGATACAGAAGAACATTCGAAGAAGAATTAATAATTTGTCTTACATATAAAAAAATTAATCTAAAAAAATATTTTAAAATAATAAAATTTGCGAACTATTCCAGTTTCACATCAAAGGAAAATAGTTCGATAAAGTTATCAGAAAATGGCCTTTTAATAAGAAAAAATAATCCTTTAATAGCTTCCCTCTCAAAAGAATGGACCAAACTAACAATTTTGACGCTTAGAGACCAACTTTCTTTACCATTAACACTAAATTACTTAAAAAATTTAAATTTAAAAAGAAGATTTTTAAAGCAAAATTTTAAATTTTCAAAAATTTGTCATCTTAGAACAAGAAAAAAAAATTATCCAAAATTTCAAGATTACTTAAAAAAAATTATTTATTTTATAAGATTTATTTTTATTAATTTATTACATCAATTCCTAAAATCATCTTTAAAGTTATCTGAATTTTTATCAAAAAAATCTTAGGGTAATCAAATAAAATTTTAAAATCAGATTACTTAATCGATATTCCACTTAAAAATTAATAAATTATCTTCCATTTTTTATTAAGGAAAAATTCTTCAAAATAAATCTCATATCTTTAATTTTTAAAATTATTCATTGCTTTTAAAAAAAATTCCTAATAGAAGAATAATATTTTAAAAATAAGTTTTGAATTTAATACAAAAATTATTTCTCTTCAAAAGGTAATTAAAACAAAGAAATATTTTCAATTAGTAAATAAAGTATTTCTTATTAATTTTTTAAAATTTTATTAACAAAAAAAGTTTATAATTATCTATATGAAAAAGATAAAAAATTCTTCTAAAATTGCAATAGTCAACTACATGGAGCCATTACCAGATGAATGTGGGAGGAATTGGAGAGCTCATCAAATTGCTAATATTTTAGCTAAAAAAGGATACATAACAGAATTATACACATCTTCTTTTTCTCATTTTTATTGCTATCAAAGAAAAAATAATACAAAATCTTATAAAAATTATTTGGTTAAGTTTTGCTTTGCAAATTCTTATGAAAGACAAAGTAAATTCAAAAGAATATTGTCTCAATTTGTTTTCTCTCTTAATTTAATGGTAAGGATTTATTTATTTAAGCCCAAATCAGTAATAGCTTCTTACCCTCATTCTTTTGCCCTTATTTCTCTAGTAATTCTAAAACCAATACTGAGATTTAAATTAATTATTGATATTAGAGATTCTTTAAAGCAACCTTCTATGGGATTTCTTTCGAAAATTTACAATTTAATTGAAAAATTACTTTCATACATTTGGGTACTAAACGCTGATATTTTGATAGGACCAGGACAAGAAGTATATAAATATCTACCAAAAATATTAAAAAATAAATCAAGAAAAATTTATAAAAATATACCAATGACATATGAGAATAATAACAAAAAGATAAAATTTGAATCTAGGGAAAAAAGTAATTTTATTTTTATTGGGAGTTTATCTAAAGCATTCGAATTAGAAAACTATCTTGAATATTTCAAACAAAATCCAAAATTTAACCTATTTATATTAGGAGGGGGACCACTTCTAAATGCTTATAAAACAAAATATTGTAATTTCAAAAATATTAGATTCTTAGGCCAAGTAAAGTATGAAATTATTAGCAATTTTGCATCTATATCTTATTTTGGTTTAATGCCATATTCAGACAAAGAAAATAGATTTGCTTATCATATCACAAATAAATTAGGAGAATATTTATCTTTTGGAATCACACCACTAATTCCTGACCATTGTTTTGAAATGTCTAATTTTGTAAGTAAATTTTCTTGTGGGAGAATTTATAATAAAAAAAATTTATATGAATTTTTAGATAATTTAATTTATGAGAAAGAAGACTTCACAGATACAAGTTTAAAATCAATTCATCAAAAATATTTATCATATAATTATTTAAGCTTATTGATTAATAAATTAATAGATCCAGAAAATAAACAACGCTAATTTTTATCATTAAATGCTAAGGCTAAATTATTATCAATAATTACCCCTATAGTAAACTCTATTAATACTATGAAAATAGCAGCATTAAGACCCCATTTCAAGAAAAATATAGATATAAATAAGCTACCTAGCATATAAAGCAACGTCACAAAAGAATGATTGAAGCCGGCTTGGTGAAGTCTTTGATAGGTGTGTTTTTTATGAGCCCTAAAAATATTTTCTCTATTTATTAATCTTCTTAATAAAGTACAAATAGAGTCTAAGATTAATGGTGCGGTTACAAGAGTTAATCCAATAGCTTCATGAAAATTATTTGACTGATATACATATCCAATAAATAATGCTCCAAGATAAGTACTTCCTGTATCTCCCATAAAGATATGAGAGGGACTCCAATTCCAAATCAAAAATCCTAGAAGAGTCCCAATAAGTATCCATAATGAAAAAAAGTGTTGATTAGAGATTGCGGCAGTTATAAATCCAATTAACAGGCATCCTGCAAGTAATCCATCAATTCCATCCATAAAATTTGAAAAATTAATAAAGGAAGTTGCCGCTAAAATATAAAAAGCAAATAATATATAATTTGAATCAACATTAATTAAATCTGAGGAAATTACAAGAAGAATTGATATAAATAATTGAGTTAAGAATCGTATATTATTTTTTAGTCCTTTATAGTCATCTATAAAACCAGTTACAGCTAAAGGCAAGCAAATAAATGCTAAGAACAAATATTTATTGTTTATCCCCATAATGAAAATAAATAAATTAAGGATTATAAAAATTAATATAAAAATAACACCACCTCCTGTTGGCTTTATTCTTATATGAGAACTTCTATTGTTAGGCCTATCTATAAGATATTTTTTGAAGAGGGGGATATTTATTTTTAAAAAGTACCAAGTTAATAAAAACCCACTCAATAATAATAAAATTTCCAAATAATTCATATACCCTAATAATTTATTTATAAAAGATTTTTCTTTTTACTTCAATCCTTTTTAGAATTTCCTTATTAAAAACCAATACCTGTATCAATTGCTGCTCTTTTACCAAAGACTGGATGATATTTTAATCGCAAATCTTTTATGTTTTTATATGAAAGTTGTACATATAGGGATTGGGAAATGTGCAACAACAACATTGCAAAAGTATATATTCCCAAGATTAGCAGAAATGATAAAAATAAATTATTTGTCAAAAATAGGTATTTGTTTAGAAGAATGTTACCATTTATCACTTACAGAATATAGAAAAAATATAATAAAAAAAATAATTTCTATTAATGAAAATGTATTTATAAGTTGCGAAGGATTAGTTGGGCCAAATCACTATTTCTGGGAAATACAGGCAGACGAAAATGTAGAATTATTTGGTAGAGAAACGCATATAATTATTACATTAAGAGAACCAGTCCAACTCATGCAAAGTTTATATCAGCAGAATGTTCAAATGGGAAGTGTGATAAAACCAGAAAACTTTTTTTTAAATGACAGTGAATATAAATCTATACAAAAAATTCATTGTGAAAGTTATTTAAGGTATTTTAATGTTGATACATTTGACTTTGAAAAACTTTATCAAATATATAAAAAAAGATTTTCTAATGTCACTATTGTTCCAATGGAAACAATAAAAGAAATGAAATTTTTAGAGGATATTTTCAGTCTTAACAAAACTCAGGTAAAAGAACTAAAAGATTCTTTTCAGAGGGCTCCAATTTTAAATAAATCATACTCTAAGCTAGGCATGGAATTAACATTTTTCAGAGAAAAATTGCTTTTGTTTTTCGGTATAAGGAGTATTTATAAAACCGAAATGATGTCAGAAATATGGCTGGAGAATAAAGATAATTCAGATATTTTTGACAAATATATTAATCCAGTAAAACTTAAAATTTCATTTATCAAAAGGTTATTCAATAAAATAAAAAGATTTTTAAGTTGGCGTTTTATTATTCAAAAATTTCTTGATAAACTACCATTTGTTCTAAATGAAAAGTATCAACTTCCAAAGTCAATTTATTTAAATTATGATCTTATAAAGAAAAATAGGAAATTTCTTTCTAAATTTCTATAATTCTCTTAAGAAATTTCTTTTATCTGAATCTTCTAATTGATTTACCAAATAATATAAAGTAATATAAACTTCGTGGCAGTGACTAAAACTACTATTATTTATTTTGTATGACTGCTATTTATGAATTGGGGCCATAGCTCAGTTGGTAGAGCACCTGCATGGCATGCAGGGGGTCAGCGGTTCGAGTCCGCTTGGCTCCACTTAAATTCCTTGATAACTATATTTACTTAATTGAGAAAATGAAATTTTCTAAGCTCAAGAATTTAATAAATGATTTTTTAGCAATCACAATATGGCCAACAAAATTACTATTAAGAAGTGGAGAAATTATTTATGACTTAGATTATAGTCCATCTACCTTTGGTGATTTTACCTACGTAATAGCTTATGCCGCATCATTATCTAAATCGAATCAAATAAATATAATAATTAAGTTTAGTAATAAAATTTTTTCTAACAATAAATGGAAGCATTTATCAAAATCAGAAATAAAAGAAAGAATATTATCAATTAAGAATTATGGTAATTTACTCTTAGAAAATCTAAATGTAAAAAATGGAATTAAGATCTCAATTAAAGAAAAAAAAAAGAATGAAATTCAATTCATAAACTATAAAATTATTACCAAAATTGTTTTATTATCATTTATTTTTAAAAGATTTTCTAGTTTTTTAGGCTACCAAAATTTTGTTTTTAAAAACAATAAAAAAAATCCCAAAATTATTAATTTCAATTATATTTCAATTATTGTTAGAAAAGACATAAAAAAAAATCAATCATCCTGGTATGATACAGAAATAAATTTTTTAGAAAAACTTGTAAAAAGAATTAGAACGCATAATAATATACCACTCGTTATTGTTTCTGATAAGTCTGGATGTGATTTTGCAAAAAAAATATTAAGTAACCAAAAAAAAATTTTCTATAGTATTGATTTTGGGACCATTAAAGAATCGCTTTTAATACTTCTACAATCTAAACTTTGTATCCAAAAAGATGGAGGTGGTATATGTGTCCCCTATTTGCTAAGTGAAGTCCCATATTTCGCCTCAATGTGGCCAGGTAATTTACATCTATTTAATATATTAAATTTTAAATCGAAAAATAAATATCAAAAGTTTTATAAAAAAATGGAAGATAATATTTTTATTAATGAATGCATTTTATTCCTTAAAAACCAATAAATATATAATGAGAAAAAATAAATTGCAATTATTTAATAAATGAAAAATATTTGTAAATTAATCATAAGATTAAAAAAAACCTTAGTACGGTATAGGAATTCTCGACAGGCTTTTTCTTTTCATGAATTTATTAGTTTAATAAAAGCTGGGTTATATTTCTATTTATTTAGGATTGACCCACTCTATCAGTCAAAGTTCGAAAAAGAATTTAATGATTCATTTACAAAATATATGGGCGGAGGATTTACTGACGCTGTCAACTCAGGTACTAATGCTTGTTATATTTCTTTAAAATCTCTCAAACTAGAAAAATCCTCAAAAGTAGCAGTATCATGTTTTACTGACCCAGGAGTATTAAATGCAATAATTATTGCTGAATTAGAGCCTGTATTAATACCTTTCCAAAGTATAAATAATTGGCGTCATGATAAAAAAGCATTCTTAAATATCTGCGAGAAAAAAGATATAAAAGCAGTAATCCTTGTTCATACATTCGGAGAAATAATTGATCTAAATGCCTTTAAGAAAATTTGTAATAAAAAAAATATTTTTCTTATTGAGGATATCTCTCAGTGTATCGGGGGAAAATACAGAAATAAACCTGTAGGTTCATTTTCAGATATTAGTTTTTCCTCAACAATGGGACGTAAAGGACTAATAACTGGATCAGTAGGAGGATTAATTCATACAAAATCAAAAGATATCTATAAAAGAGTTTTAAGTTATGCAGATAGAGGAAAATATATAAACAAACAATTACAAACGTCAAAAGATGCTACTTTGAATAAATCTATTTCACTTAATTTTTCCGCAGATGAATTCTTATGCTCAATTGGTACAAGTTCTCTAAAAAGATTAGATAAAACAAACATCAAAAGAAGAAAAGTTTTAGCAAAATTCAACCATTATTTTAGTTTTTATAAAATAAATAATATTATAAAAATAATCCCGTTTGATAAAAATTCAGCACCGTTTGTTGGAGTTATAAATATAAAAAGTGACCAATTAAAAACAAGGAAACTAGAGTTTAGAAAGCGAGTAGATGAAAAATCAATTCCAATAAATACGCACTATATACAAATTGCACCACTTTGGAAATTCTTAGATAATTATATTTCAGATAAAAATTTAATTAATAAAAGTAAAAAATGGTCTAATAATCATTTAATTTTATATTTACATGAAGGCTATAAAAATAATTATATAAAAAATATTGTTAAGCAATTAGCTGATATATTTAAAGAAATGAATCTTTAATTTTAATATGGATAGCAAAAAAAGTATTTTATATTCTGAAGCTTATTCAAATTTTAAAGATCAAGGACCTTATGAATTTGGTCCAATAAGTTCGTTTAAGATGAGAAATGATCCACAATATATCATGTTTCAAATGTCTAGATATAAACATGCTGCTAGGTTAATATCAAACAAAAAAAAGGTAATGGATATTGGTTCTGGGGATGGAATTGGATTGCCCATATTATGTCAGTACTATGAAAATGTATCTGCAATTGATATAGATGAAAGCTTTTTGAAAAATGCAAGTAAATTTTTAGATACATCAAATAATTGTAAATTTATACTAAATAATTTTTTTAATAGTCCTTTATCTGAAAAATTTGATGCTGCCTTTTGTTTTGACGTACTTTCTCTAATAAATCCTCAATATGAAAAAATTTGGTTTGAGAATATCTGCAAATCACTTACTTCAGATGGAATATTAGTAATTGGTACCCAAAACAAAAATACAACTATTTTTGGTAATCCCAAAAACCATAAAGATCAACCAAATTTTAAAACATTTGAGGAATTAAATATTACCATTAATAATTTCTTCCAAAATACTCTTATTTTATCAATGAATGATGAAACTATACATACTGGGAAAAGAGAATCAGCACAGTACTTTATAGGTTTTGGGATTAATCCAAGGAAATCATAATTTAATTTTTAAATAAAATTTAAAATGAATAATATTGCTATTATAGGTTCTTCACCAGTTTCTCTAATATATTCAATATTGCTTAGCAAATTAAAAATTAGCTCTACAATTTTTTGTGGTCATAATTTTGGTGGGTCTTGGAAAAATAGTAAATTATTAAATTATGAAATTCCTATCTCAACCCATATTTTTATGCACTCAAATGGATTAAAAAAAACATTTGATGAAATAGGTTATAGTCCAAATAATTGGGCAATAAAACCATTTTTAATAGATAATCAATACAATTTTTTAAGCAATTTTGGGAATAATAATCACTCAAGATTGGGAGCTCCAATTTTAAATGATTGCATAATAAATTTCTTAATTAATAAAATAAAGAATGAAAAAAATATAAGTTTAAAAAAAAATACAATTATAGATAAATTAATTTTTAATAAAATCAAAGATAATTCGAATTCACAAAATAGTTTTAGTGGGGTAATAATGACATGTGGAAATAGATTAGAACTTTTTATAGATGAAAAGAAAATTGATTATGAATCAAAACTATTCGAGGTACACTCATTATCTATAATAGCTTTTTCAAAAAATGAAGCAAAATCATGCTTCATTCACATAGAAGGAGATAATACATTGTTAAGAGAAATTCAATCTATCCCTCTGAGAAAAGATAATTTATTAATAAACTGCAAAATCAGTAAATTAGGTAGAGGGTTTTTTATAGATAAAATAATAGAAGAGGTTAAGTCTCTATTCAAAAAATTATTTAAGGTAGATTTGGAAATAATTAAATTCCAATCAAATATTTACAATAACTGGCGATTTTGCTACTCATTTGATGCTAATAGGTTCAACGAAATTCCTTTATTAATTCCAGGCGTAAATAATATTAAAGACAATAACATGCGTCACATAATAAAAAATTCACAAGATTTATCAAAACTATTTTCTGATTATGATTTAATTATAAAAAATACATTAGACAAATTAAGTAATAAAAAATATGATTGTCGTATTAAAATAAAATAATTATAAAACTCTTTAAATAAAGATTAGATTCTACTTATTTGTTATTTTTAATAATTAATAATTTTAAAACAAACCAAAATATATAATTTGAATTTTATCTAGCTCATTCAAAATTAGAACAAATAAAATAATTAATAAGAGAAATTATTTCCGAATAATCAAAATTTTATGAATATGAATTATTTTTTTTTAATAAATCTTTTTAGTAATTTAATTAATTATTATCTCAACAGTTTAGGGAAATATGATATCGGACTTGGTTATAGAATAAAGTAAAAATTAAAGAGATTTAATTATGCGTATATTAATTACTGGAGCAGCAGGTTTTATTGGCTTTCACTTATGTAAATACCTTTTAGGAGATGAAGTTGAAATAAAAGGGATAGATAACTTTAATTCTTATTATGATAAATCTCTTAAGTTTTCAAGATATGAAGAGCTAAAAAAAATAGCAAAAAATAACAAAAAAGAATTTGAAATAGAAAAACTTTCCCTTGAGAATAAAGAATCTATTGATTCAGTTTTTAATAAATTCTTACCAAATATTGTTGTAAATCTTGCGGCGCAAGCTGGAGTTAGATACTCAATCTCCAACCCTAATGCTTATATCAAGTCTAATATTGAAGGTTTTGGAAATATCTTAGAATCTAGTAAAGACTATAAAGTCGATCATTTAGTTTATGCCAGTAGTAGTTCTGTATATGGAGGTAATATAAATATGCCTTTTTCGGAAAAACAAGAAGTCGATCATCCGGTTAGCGTTTATGCTGCGAGCAAAAGATCCAATGAATTAATGGCTCATACTTATAGTCATTTATATAATTTACCAACTACTGGATTGAGATTTTTTACAGTTTATGGCCCTTGGGGGAGACCAGATATGGCACTTTACCTATTCACTGAGGCAATATTAAAAAATCAAAAGATAAAAGTCTTCAATAACGGAAAAATGAGAAGAGATTTTACTTTTGTCGATGATGTAATTGAAAGCTTAGTTAAAATTTTAAAAAAACCACCAATTTTTAATACTAAATTCAATAGAAAAAGTCCCTCACCCGATTCAAGCTGGGCTCCATTCAAAATACTCAATATTGGAAATTCAAATCCTACCAATTTAATGGACTACATTAATGAAATTGAGAATCTTTTAGGAAAAAAAGCCTCAAAGGAAATGCTACCAATGCAGCCTGGTGATGTAAAGGAAACTTTTTCAGACACTTCTAGCCTTAAAACTTGGATTGAATATAAACCCAACACTTCAATAAACGAAGGAGTAGCAAAATTTATAGATTGGTATAGAAATTATCATGATATATAGTTTAAAATAGGATATATAAATCAAAAAAAAGCAATATTTAATGTGCAAAAAATTACCAAATTTTAGGAATTGCAAAGTAAGTATTATTGGTTTAGGTTATGTTGGTTTACCCTTGGCAATTGAATTTGCAAAAACAAATAAAGTAGATAAGTATATTTCATCTGATATTAAAAGAGAAGTAATTGGATATGACATAAATAAAAAAAGGATATCAGAACTAAATCAATTTTTTGATAGAACCAATGAAATTGATATTGCAATTTTCAAAAAACTAAAAAACTTAAAAATCACATCAAATATAAATGACCTTTTTTGTTCTGATGTATACATCGTTACAGTACCTACTCCTATTGATAAAGCCAAAATACCAGATTTAAGGCTTGTAAAAGAAGCTATGAATACGATATCCCAATCAATTAATGAAAGCTTTAAAGATAAAAATCTAAATAAATACTATGAAGATCGCCTTTTTACAATTATTTTAGAAAGCACTGTTTATCCTGGAGTTTGTGAAGATATTTGTATTCCAATCATTACCAATAAAACTGGTTTGAAATTAAATGCAGACTTTAACTTTGGTTACAGTCCAGAGAGGATAAATCCAGGAGATAATGCACATAAATTAGATACCATTACCAAAGTGACGAGCGGAAGTAATGAAGATGCAGGCGAATGGATTGATATTCTTTATAAATCTATAATTAAAGCAGGTACTTTTAAGGCTAAGAATATTAAAACTGCCGAAGCAGCAAAAGTAATCGAAAATATACAAAGAGATTTAAATATTTCTCTAATGAATGAACTTATGATCATTTTCAATAAACTAAATATAAATATATTCGATGTTCTAAAATGTGCCGAAACAAAATGGAACTTTTTACCATTTAAGCCTGGATTAGTAGGAGGACATTGTATCGGTGTTGACCCTTATTATTTAACTTTTATTTCTGAAAAAATCGGTTACTCCCCAAAAGTAATTACAGCAGGAAGAAAAATAAATGATTCAATGCCTTTTTGGATAACACAAGAAATCATTAAGAAAATTTCTAAGAAAGGATTAACTTTGAAGAATCTGGAAATTCTCATAATGGGATTTACTTTTAAAGAGAATTGTCCAGATTATAGAAATACAAAAGTATTAGATATATATAATGAATTAATTTCTTATGGTACAAAACCAACTTTATTTGATCCGCTTGTAGATACAGAGGAGATAAAAAAAACTCATAAATTTAATATTATTCAGAAAAATAATTTATTTGATAAAAAATATAAAGTTATAATTGTTACTCTAGCTCACGATTTCTTTAAAGAAATGAGTTTGGAAGATTGGGGAAAATTAAAGTTTAAAGATTCATTGATTTTTGACTTTAAAGATTCATTAGATAATTTAGAAAATAGTATTAAGTTTTAGATAAAGTAAGATAGATTATGGATAAAAAAATTTATAAAAAAAAAGCTACAAAATATAATACAAGGGAAATAATATCGTCTTTATGGCAAATATGCGAAAAAAAAAGAAAAGTTCAATTCATCTTTTTGATTTCTTTAATGTTGTTATCTGGATTATTAGAATCTTTTACTATAAGACTTGTCATTCCTGTATTAAGTACCCTACTTAATAGGGGGGAAACTACGTTAAATGATACTTTTTTTTATGAGAAAATTTTATCATTAAATACTTTTGATAACGAAATCAAGGTTTTTTATGGGATTATAATATTTTCTTTAATAGTTTTATTCGCAACCCTTCTTAAGTTATTAACATTATGGTTTAATGAAAGGTTTTCTGCCTTAGTAGGAAATGATGTAAGCCATAAATCTTTTTCTATAGCCTTAAGATTACCTTATTCCGAACATATAAATAAAAATAGTAGCGAAAAGATTGCAATATTAATTCAATATGTCGATGAAACAGTTTACGTTTTAAAAATGTTTTTGAAAGCAATATATTATTCAATAATTAGTTTTTTTATCATCTATGGTTTGATTTCATTAAACTTTAAAATAACAATAATTTCAATATTCACTATTTCTTTTTTATACCTATTTTTCTCAAATTTATCAAAAAAAATATTAATAAAAAACGGTAGTAAAATTTCTTTATCATATTCTAATCAAACTAAATATGTTCAAGAAAGTTTGGGTGCTATAAGAGATATCATCTTAAATAGAAATTACAAAGTTTTTGAAGATAAATTTGAAAAACAAGACTTCATAAAAAGAAAAGCTATTGGGACAAATACAATTTTATCTGCATATCCCAAGATTTTATTGGAAGGTTTTGGTGTCATTTTCTTAAGTTTACTTGCTTATGGATTAAATATTTTATACCCGAATAATGCAGTAGAAAATATTGGATTAATAGCAGCATTTTCTCTTGGATGTCAAAAAATCTTACCTGCAATACAAAGTATTTATATATCAATTTCAAGATTTAGAGGAGGTACAGCAAGTTTAATAAAAGTAATTAATTTGATAAATTCAAAAAATAATAAGTATTCTCAAAAATTTAAATTTTTAAATGAAGATTTCAATAATCTTGAATTATATAATGTCTATTTTAAATATAAAGAAGGTAAAAATTGGATTATTAATTCCTTTAATCTAAAAATAAGTAAGGGAGATAAGATTGGCATTATAGGTGAAACAGGTTGTGGCAAAAGTACCTTAATTGATTTAATGATTGGTTTATTAGAACCTGATAAAGGTTATATTAGATTTAATGGTATTGATATAAATTCTAATAAAGGTAAAAGACTTTTAAATTCGATGCATAAGATTATTTCTTATGTTCCTCAGTCAATTTTTATTACAGATAACTCTATTTTAGAAAACATAGCCTTTGGAATTCCAGTAGAAAAAATTAACCATGAAAAGGTAAAGTTCTGTGCCTCAATAGCTAATATTCATGATTATATTAATGACACCAGTAAAGGATATCAAACAACTCTTGGAGAAAGAGGAATAAAGTTAAGTGGAGGTCAAATTCAAAGAATCGGTATCGCAAGAGCTCTATATAAGGAACCCAAAATATTAATCTTTGATGAGGCGACAAGTGCTCTAGACACAAATACAGAAAGAAAAGTAATTCAATCAATTTCCTCATTAAACAAACAAATAACAATGATTTTTATTACCCACAGATTAAAAACAATCTCAAATTGTAATAAAGTTTTTGAAGTTGAAAATGGCAAGGTAAAAAAAATCTTCCTCAAAGAAGAAATTCAAAAGAGGATTAAAGATGGATAAACTTAGAAAGGATATTAATAGAGATTTAAAAAATTTTTTTAGAATTAAAAATAAACTTTATCCAGCTTTATTCCTTGATAGAGATGGAGTAATTATTAAAGATTGTCACTATATAAAAAATTGCAGACAAGTTGAATTAGAAGAGAACTCTTTTGAATTAATAAAATATGCTAAAAACAAAAATTGGATAATTATTGTAGTAACAAATCAATCTGGAATTGGTAAAGGTCTTTTGAACTGGGACGACTATAAATTAGTAACAAAAAAAATGATAAGTTTATTTGGAGAGACTAATCCTTTTTGTGCGATTTATGCAAATAGCGAAAAAAATAATTCTGGAGATAATAAATGGAGGAAGCCTAGCCCAAACATGATTATTGAGGCTTGTAATGATTTCCCTATAGATATTAAAAATTCATTTATTATAGGTGATCGCTTAAGTGATATTCAAGCAGGAGCAAGGGCTGGTTTAAAAAATGCCTTTCATGTTCTTAATGGTCACGGTATTAGAGAAAGAGGATTAATTAAACAATATATTAATAATGAAGGAATTTTTATTGAATCTGGATTTTCAATAAAAATAAATTTAATTGATAATCTAAAACAATTTCCAAAAAAATTAATTTTCTCCAAAGGTATAAATTTGTGATTAAAGATAAATACGATTTTATAATAATAGGAGGAGGAATAGTTGGTTTATGTTTGGCAAACCAAATTATTCAAAGAAAAATAAGTAAATCAATTTGCATTATTGATAAAGAAAAAAGTTTAGGTAAGCATAGCTCAGGAAGAAACAGTGGTGTTTTGCATGCTGGAATTTACTATGAACCAAATTCTTTAAAAGCAAAAGTTTGTATAAAAGGTTCTAAAAGATTGAAAAGATGGATTAATGAAAGAGAGCTACCTATTAACAATTGTGGGAAAATAATAATTCCCCAATCAAAAGAAGTCGATTTCGAAATAGACAAACTTTTTTTAAGAGGAATAGAAAACGGTGCAAAAGTGGAGATAATTAATAATCACAAAATAAATTCATTAAGCAAGCATATTTTCTCGTCAACAGGAAGAGCAATTTGGAGTCCAAATACCTCCGTTGTTAATCCTAAAGCAATTCTCTCAAAACTAGAAGATGAATTACAACAACAAGGTGTTACCTTTATAAAAGGTGAAAAAAATTTATTTTTTAAAACAAACAATAATGAGATAGAAACTTCATTTAAAAAAACTATTAAATATAGTCATCTTATAAATACTGCAGGTCTAGAAGCTGATAAAATTGCCAGAAAGTTTAACCTCGGTAATGAATTTTTTATAATTCCTTTTAAGGGATTATATTGGGAATTAAAAAAAAGTTCAAACATTAAATTGTCAACTAATGTTTATCCAGTTCCAGATCTAAATATGCCCTTTTTAGGTGTTCATTTCACACCTAATTATAATGGAGAATCAGTTACGATTGGTCCAACAGCTACTTTTGCATTTGGTAAAGAAAACTATAACTTTTTTGATAATCTTGAAATTTTTGAATCTATAAGAAATCTCAAAACAATAACAAATCTTTATCTTTCAAATAAAGAAGGTTTTAGGAAATATATTCATGAACAAGCATTACAAAATTTATCATTTATAATGATTAATTCTGCAAAAAAAATTATCCCTGCAATTAAATTGCAAGATATAAAGTTAAGTAAAAAAGTTGGTATTAGGGCTCAACTTTTTAACAAAAATAAAAGTCAATTTGAAAACGATTTTATTTGTCTTAATGGGAAAAATAGTACCCATATATTGAATGCAATTTCGCCTGCTTTTACATCAAGTTTTGAATTAGCAGACTACATTATTGAAAACTCGACTTTTAAGTAATGGAAAACAAAATTAAATTTAAAGCTCTTCTACTTGCTGCTGGATTTGGAAGTCGATTAATGCCACTAACCAAAAACAAGCCAAAATGTCTAATGGAAATAAATGGAATTCCACTTTTAGAACATTGGTTAATAAATCTTGAAAAATGTGGTTGTAATAGCGTTTTGATAAATACTCATTATCTATCAGATCAAGTTGATAATTATTTAAAAAAAAGGGAAAAGACATCTATGAAGATAGAAATTTCATATGAAAAAATATTATTAGGTACTGGAGGAACTTTGAAAAAAAACTTAAGTTTCTTTGAAAATGAAATCGGTATTTTAATTCATGCGGACAATTACACTAATTTAGATTTAAATGAATTATTGAAATTTCATTGTAATAATACAAATAATACAAATAATACAATCTTAACTATGGTTACTTTTCTATCCGATGACCCTCAAAATTGTGGGATAGTGGAGATAAACGATAAAGGGATTTTAGTAGATTTTGTAGAAAAGCCAAAATATCCAAAAAGTAAATTAGCAAATGGCGCAATATATCTTTTTGATCAAAGATTTCTTAAAGAATTTAAAAAATTAAACAAGATATCTGACTTTAGTAAAGATATTATCTGTAAATTTAAAGGAAGAATTCAAACTTGGTTTACTAATGATGTTTTAATAGATATTGGGAACCCTGATTCTCTAAAAAAAGCTCGCGAGATTATTTTAAATTAGTTTATGAATAAAGTAGATAATGAATTTTTAGATTATGGCAAAGATTATTTGTCAAGGTTGAATTTTATTTTTACAGAAAAAATTCTTTTTGAGATTAAAAAACTATCTGAAGAAATAATCAGAGTTTGGGAAGGTGGTAATAATATTTTTATATTTGGGAACGGTGGTAGTTCTGCAAATGCGCAACATATTGCGAATGATTTTTTATATGGTGTTGGCATTTCTAAAAATGAAGCAATACCAAATTTAAAAGGATTAAGAATTGAGGCTTTAACTTCAAATGCTAATGTAATTACCTGTTTAGCAAATGATATAGGTTATGAAAATATTTTTTCTTATCAATTAGAAGTTAAATCAAAAAAGGGTGATTTAATAATAGCTTTATCAGGAAGTGGTAATTCCCCTAACATAATTAATGCACTAAAATTTGCTTATAAAAACAATATTTCATCATGCTCAATATTAGGTTATGAAGGAGGTGTTGCAAAAAAATATTCAAATATTACTATTCATTTCCCAATTGATGATATGGAAATAGCTGAGGATACTCAAATGATAGTATTTAACATAATAAAACAATGGTTGATAAAGAATAAAACAAGTGTAAAAAATGGGAAAATACGTAGACTTTATAAGCAGTATTCATAAAAGTACCAAAAGAGACTATTTAGCTAGAGTAAATGATAAGGAATACCCAAAAGCTAAAGCAGCAAAAATTGCAAAAAAATTTGATTTTGATTACTGGGATGGAGATAGAAGAATTTGTTATGGGGGATATAAATACATAGAAGGTAGATGGGAAAGAGTTGCAAGAAATTTAAAAAATTTCTATAAATTAACTAATAAGCCAAAGATTCTTGATATCGGCTGTGGCAAGGGTTACCTACTTTTCGATTTACTTAAATTAATTCCCGATGCAGAGATACATGGAATAGATATATCTGAATATGCCATTAAAAATAGTAAGCCAGAAGTAAAAGAGAATTTGACATTAGGTAATTGTACTAAACTACCCTGGGAAGATAAATATTTTGATCTTGTCTTGTCAATAAATACCCTTCATACCCTTTACACCTTTGATTTAGAAAAATCATTAAAGGAAATGGAAAGAGTAGGGAAAAAAAAATATCTTTGTGTAGAAAGTTATAGGAATGAATCAGAGAAAGCAAATCTTTTATATTGGCAAGTAACCTGTGAAGCCTTTTTTACACCAAAAGAATGGGAATGGTGGTTCAAAAAAACTAATTATTCTGGTGACTTTTCTTACATATTTTTTGAATAAAAATGATTAATATTCCTAAAAAAACTAAAGCCGCTATTTTAGTTAAATTAAATTCCCCGTTAATTATTGATGAAATTGAATTACCTTCAGAACTATTTCCTGGTCAAGTATTAGTAGAAGTTATTTCTAGCGGAATCTGTGGTTCTCAATTAGGTGAGATTTCCGGAGTCAAAGGCGAAGATCGCTTCTTACCTCATTTAATGGGTCATGAAGGATGTGCAAATGTTATAGAGACTGGTCCTGGAGTTAGCAATATTACAAAAGGAGATAGAGTTGTTTTACATTGGATGAAGGGTGAGGGTATTCAATCGGAACCAGCAGTTTATGGTTGGCATAAACAAAAACTTAATGCTGGCTGGGTAACTACTTTCAACAAATTGGCTATTGTTAGTGAAAATAGATGTACAAAAATATCCAAGAATGTGGATCCTGTAGAAGCATCACTTTTTGGCTGTGCGATAACAACTGGTTTTGGCGTAATAGAAAATGATGCGAAAATTCGTATTGGCGAATCTATTGTAATATTTGGTTCCGGTGGTATAGGTTTAAACGTAATTCAAGCAGCCAAATTGAGATCTGCTAATCCAATAATAGCTGTAGATCAATTTGATAATAGGCTGAATTTAGCAAAAAAAATAGGCGCTACTCATACAATTAACACTAGAAGAAATAACTTCGAAGAAGAAATTAAGAAAATATTAAAGGGGAAATACTTAGACGTTTTTATTGACAATACTGGGAATTCAAAAATTATTGAGCTTGGTTATAAGGTAACTAACTTCAATGGGAGGATAGTTCTTGTTGGTGTCCCAAGAATTGGAGACAATATTAATATCTATTCATTGCCTTTACATTTTGGCAAACTCTTAATAGGTTCACATGGCGGGGGGATAAAACCTTCAGAAGACATACCAAGATTTATTAATATGCTTTTGGAAAAAAAATTTGAAGTTAAAAATTTAATAACAAATAGATTTAAATTTAACGAAATAAATCAAGCAATTGATTTAATGAAAAATGGTAAAAGCGATGGAAGAGTAGTATTAGATTTATGAATACAAAAATAATTAAATTAAGAAATGCTTTTAAAAAAAATAATTCAGTAATGGTATATGGACATTTTAGTACCATTCATCCAGGACATATCAGATATTTAAAATATGCAAAATCACTAGGAGAAAAACTTTTAATTTCATTAATAGGTGAGAAAAATGATTTTAATAATTACAACTATTCACAGACTGATAGAGCAGAGGCATTAAAACTTTTATCTTTAGCTGATGAAATTATACTTTTAGAAACTGACGAATTATATGAAGCCATAAGAAAATTAAATCCAGAAATATTATTATTAGGGAATGAATTTAAAGATAGCAATGAAAAGGGTATTTTAAAAGCAGTTAATCAACAACGATTAAATAATAAAAAAGTAATTTTCCATTCTGGTGAAATTGAATATGCTTCTTCTGATCTACTACTTAATACTTTCAAGCAAGTATCTAAAAAAAGGAAAGAAGAATTTCTTGATGCATGCAATAAAAAAATGATCACGAAAAGCAAATTAATTAAAGTTATTAAATCTTGGGAATCAACTAATTTGATTGTAATTGGCGACACAATTCTGGATCAATATTCAGGTTGCGAAGCACTTGGTATGAGCGCAGAAGCTCCTGTTGTAGTGGTTAAAGAATTAGAAACAAAAAATTTTATTGGAGGAGCAGCTATTGTTGCATCGCACATAAAATCTTTAGGGGCTAATTGCCATTTTATCTCTGTAGTTGGCGATGATACAAGTGCTAAATTAGTCGAAGAGGGTTTGTCTAATTTGGACATCAAATTTAATTTAGTTAAAGATAATACCCGTCCAACAACTTTAAAAAAAAGATACCTAGTAGAAAATCAGAAACTTTTTAGAGTTAGCAGACTAGAGGAACATAGTATTGATAAAGAACTAGAGAGTAAAATCATACAATGTATTGAAAAAAATGCAGAAAAGTCTCATGGGATAGTTATTTCTGATTTTGTTTATGGGGTTGTAACAGAAAAAATATTAGAAAGAATATACCAGATTGCAAAAGAAAATAATTTATTTATTTTTGGTGATGTTCAATGTAGTAGTCAAGTTGGATTGATTACACGATTCAAAAACTATACATTACTTTGTCCAAACGAAAGAGAAGCAAGGATTGCAATGCAAGATAAAGATTCTGGTCTAGAAAAATTAAGTAAAGAATTAATGGAAATTACTAAAGTAGAGAACCTCATTATGAAATTAGGATCTAAGGGATTTATTGCTTATAAAGGGAAGGGGGAAAGCAATAGTCAATCATTTCCTGCTTTGAGTATAAATCCCATTGATGTTTCCGGTGCTGGCGATGCATTATTAGCAGCAATGGCAGTTGGCATGTCTAATAAACAAGATTTTTTCACCATGGCAGCCATTGCAAGTTGCGTTTCCTCTTTAGCGGTCGAAAACTTAGGTAACAAACCAATATATAGAGAATCTTTAATTGATTTTATTGATAATATATTTTAGATAAATTATGAAAATTCTAGTTATTGGAAGCAATAGTTTTAGTGGCTCTCATTTTGTAAAACATGCTTTAGAAAATAATCACCATGTTATAGGAATTAGCAGATCTCAAAATATAAATCCTATTTTTCTTCCATACAAATGGGAAGTGAATGATAAAAATAAGACATTAAAATTTATCCAAAAATTTAAATTCTACAAAATAGATTTAAACAAAAATTTCGATAAATTAATTAACCTTATTGATGAAGAGAAGCCAGAATTGATTTTTAATTTTGCCGCCCAAGGTATGGTTGCAGAGAGTTGGAAAAACCCTAATCATTGGTATCAAACTAATTTACTTTCTCAAGTTCGTTTACACGAAAATTTAAGAAAAAAAACATTTCTAAAAAAATATATTCATATAACCACCCCAGAAGTATATGGATCAACTAATAATGAATGGATTAAAGAAAATAATAACTTTAAACCATCTACTCCTTATGCAATAAGCAGAGCCGCTTGTGATTTGCATTTAAGAAGTTTTTACGAAGCATATGATTTTCCAGTTATATTTACGAGAGCTGCAAATGTTTATGGTCCAGGCCAACAACTTTACAGAATTATCCCAAGGACAATACTTAGTTGCATAACTGGTGAGCCTTTTTATCTCCATGGAGAAGGAGAATCTATAAGATCTTTTATATACATAAATGATGTAGTTGAAGCAACTCTTAATCTGGGAATTAATGCAGATATTGGGACAACTTGGCATATCTCTACAAAAAAAGCATTAAGTATCAAAGATCTTGTTTTAAAAATCTGCGAGATAACTAATGTAAATTACAACGAAATAGTAAAGAAAAGTTCAGACCGTTTGGGCAAGGATCAAACTTATTTACTAAATAGTGAATCAATCAGAGAAACTTTTAATTGGGAGGATAAAGTGGATCTTAATGATGGAATAATTAATACAATAAATTGGGTTAAAAAACATTTGAAAACCTTAAAGATGTTAAGTTGGGAATATCAACACAAAGAATAAAATGAAAATACTCATAACAGGTGGTTGTGGTTATGTAGGATCTGTACTAATACCATTTTTATTAAAAGAAGGTCACCACATAATCTCAATTGATACTCAGTGGTTTGGGGATTATTTAATAAAACATCCTAATTTAGAGAATCTTAAAATTGATATCAGAGATACAGATAAAATACCTTTTAGCGGAGTTGAAGCAGTTATACACTTAGCAAATATTGCAAACGATCCAGCTGTTGAATTAAATCCCACCTTGAGTTGGGAAATAAATGTTTTATCCAGTCTTCAACTAATAGACAAAGCAGTACAAAATAATGTAAAAAAATTTATTTTTGCTAGCTCAGGAAGTGTATATGGAATTAAAGACGAGCCAAAAGTTACAGAAGATTTATCTTTAGTTCCAATATCGGTTTATAACAAGACAAAGATGGTAGCTGAAAGAGTTTTTTTATCATATCTCGACAGAATTAAAATATATAATATTAGGCCTGCTACAATTTGCGGTTATTCACCAAGAATGAGACTTGATGTAAGCGTTAATATGCTTACCTTTCAGGCACTTTTAAACAAAAAAATTACCGTTTTTGGTGGTAGACAAATAAGGCCTAATATACATATTAAAGATATGGTAAATATCTATAAATTTTTCGTAGATAATGATTTAGAGCCAGGAAATTATAATGCTGGCTTTGAAAATATATCAATATTAGAAATTGCAGAATTAGTTCAAGATGTTATTCCATCAGAAATTATAGTTACTGAATCAAATGATCCTAGATCTTATAGACAAGATTCCACAAAACTACTTAATACTGGATTTCAGCAAAAGTTTGGAGTCAAAAATGCCATTGAGGAAATAAAAGAAAAGTTTAATATGGGAATTATCGAAGATAAAGAGAATTTTTATACTGTCAAATGGATGAAAAGACTGAATCTCGAACAAAAGAAATAATTAGTAGATGAAGATAAATTCAAAAGTCCAACTTTATTCAAAAATGCTTCGGATTAGATGCGTTGAAGAAAAAATCGCGGCTAAATATCATGAAGGCAAAATGAGATGTCCAACACATTTATCTATAGGTCAGGAGGCAGTTCCAGTTGCTTTATCTTCAATCATTAATAAAGATGATTTTGCAGTAAGCACTCATAGAGGACATGCTCATTATTTAGCTAAAGGCGGATCATTAAAAAAAATGATCGCTGAAATTTATGGCAAAGCCACCGGCTGCTCAAAGGGGAAAGGTGGATCAATGCATCTTATTGATCAATCTGTTTCTTTTATGGGTACATCGGCAATTGTTGGAAATAGTATTCCTCTTGGAGTAGGCTTAGCACTATCAGCAAAGCTTAAACTAACTGACAGAATAAGTTGTATTTATTTTGGAGATGGAGCTGTTGAACAAGGAGTATTTTATGAATCTATAAACTTTGCAATTTTAAAAAAATTAAAAGTACTTTTTATTTGTGAAAACAATTTATATTCTGTATACAGTCCTTTATCCGTAAGGCAACCTCTTAATAGAGAAATAAATGAAATGGTTAAAGGTTTAGGAATAAAATCAGAAAAATGCGACGGGAACAATGTTATTGAATGCAAAAATACTCTTCAACCGATAATTGCTGATATAAGAAGAAATAGTATCCCATATTTCATCGAATTTAAGACCTACAGATGGAGGGAGCACTGTGGGCCAAATTATGATAATGATATTGGATATAGAACAATTGAAGAATTTGAAAAATGGTCAAGTAAAGATCCCATAAAACATTTAGAAAATATCATTCTCAAAGAAGATTCTTCTCTTCTAAATAATTTAAAGAAAATAAGAGAAAATATTGATAATGAAATTAACCAAGTATTTATTGAGTCAGAAAATGATTCTTTTCCAAATAACGATGAGGCTTATAAAGGTATTTTTGCTCCCAATAAAAATGAGTTAAATCTAGAATTAAAAGAATGAGAAAAATATCCTTTGCAAAAGCAATTAACGAAGGCATTGATCAATCTATGCGAATTGATAAAAATTTAATATGCTTTGGATTGGGGACAACAGATCCGAAAGGAATTTTTGGCACGACACTAGGACTAGAAAAAAAATATGGTAAAGATAGAGTTTTTGATATGCCTACATCAGAAAATGCAATGACAGGCATAGCAATAGGTGCCTCTTTAAATGGTACTAAATCAATAATGTGTCATCAAAGATTAGACTTTTTTTTATTGGCAATGGACCAATTAGTTAATAGTGCGGCCAAATGGCATTATATGTTTGGATCACAATGCAGTATTCCCATAACAATAAGGCTTATTTTAGGGAGAGGTTGGGGGCAAGGGCCTACACATTCGCAAAACTTACAATCTTGGTTTAATCATATTCCTGGCTTAAAAGTTGTAATGCCAGCTTCTCCTTTTGATGCCAAAGGATTACTCATAGAATCCATAAACGATCCCAATCCAGTAATATTTTTAGAGCACAGATGGCTACATAATTCGCATGGAGAAGTTCCACATAAACCTTATAGAGTGTCTATAGGCAAGGCAAAAAAAATCAAGCTTGGTAACGATATCACAATATTATCTATGTCATATCTAAATGCTGAAGCAATACATGCTGTTGAGTACTTAAAAAGTAAAGATATTTTATGTGATCTAATTGATCTAAGAAGCATTAGTCCTATTGATTGGGAATTGATTTTTGAATCAATAAGAAAAACAGGCAGAATTATTGTTCTTGATACTGGATTTAAAAATGGCTCAGTGGCAGGAGAAATTATTTCAGAAATAGTATCTAAACTTTTTAGATTTTTAAAAGAGCCTCCTATTAGAATAGCCATGCCAGATGTACCAGAGCCTACAAGTTATGGACTTACTAAGGGTTTTTATATAGGTGCAAAAGATATTGTTGAAAAGTGCTTTGATTTAATGAATAAATCCTACCAAGACTTAGATAAAGATCTTCCTGAAAATACACCACATGATATTCCTGGGGAGTGGTTTAAGGGGCCATTTTGATTTATTAAATTTAGAAAGTCTAAAGTTAAACAATCAAATTATCAAAGAGTACTTAACCTAGTAGCCATATTAGATAGATCTAATTATCTTGGGACATGATGCATTTATGATTTTTAAAATATCCGAAAATTATATTTTTTATCAACTCTAAAAAATTAAAAAAAAAAAATTGATTTTTAAATAGTTTTTCAATCCTTAATTACTTCAATTAATTATTAAATTTTATGTTAAAAAGATTAAAGGTAGATCTCTAATAAAACTATGCGATGTGTAATTTTAGCAGGAGGATTCGGAACCAGAATTTCTGAAGAGACACATTTAAAACCAAAACCAATGGTCGAGATAGGAGGCAAACCAATAATATGGCATATTATGAAAATTTATTCTCATTATGGGATAAACGAATTTATTATTTGTTGCGGATATAAAGGTTATTTAATCAAAGAGTTTTTCGCTAATTATCATTTACATACTAGTGATATAACATTTAATCTCTCTAATAAATCAAAACCTATTATTCACAAACAGTTTTCTGAAGATTGGAAAGTAACTCTTGTTGATACAGGAGAATCAACTGAAACTGCAGGAAGATTACTCCGGGTAAAAGAATACTTAGGTAGTGAAAGATTTTGTTTTACATATGGAGATGGCCTCGCAAACATTAATATTAAAGAGCTCATAAAACATCATGATAATTCAAAACTAAAAGTCACTCTTTCAGCAATTCAACCCCCTGGAAGATTTGGATCAATTGACTTACATAAACACTTAGTAAATGGTTTTCAAGAAAAACCTGCTGGAGACAATTCTTGGGTTAATGGTGGTTTTTTTGTTGTAGAACCAGAGGTATTAGAATCTATTGATAATGATTTTCAAACTTGGGAGTATGATATTCTTCCAAAATTAGCAAAAAATTCATCATTAGGATATTTTAAACATAATGGCTTTTGGCAATGCATGGATACATTGAGAGATAAAAATACACTTGAAAATTTTTGGCTTAAAAATAATGCGCCATGGAAAGTATGGTAGATAATTTTTGGAAGAACAAGAAAGTTCTAATTACTGGAGATACTGGATTCAAAGGATCTTGGCTAAAATGTATACTTCTAAATTTTGGAAGTATTGTTTATGGGATTTCATTTGATAACAACAATTCATATATCCTAAATAATGCTCTAAATGAAGATTCAAAATTTAAAAAATATAAAGTCTTAAAAAAATATTTACATTATGACTTAGATATAAGAGACGAAGAAAGAATTAAAAAAAAGATTTTAGATATATCTCCTGAAATCATTTTTCATATGGCAGCCCAGCCACTAGTGATAGAAAGTTACAAAAACCCCTCATACACCTGGCAAACAAATGTAATGGGAACTATAAATATCCTTGAAAGTATAAGAGAACTAGATAGTTGCTCTATCGTCGTAGTAACAACTGATAAGGTTTATGAAAATAATAATTATCAAAAAAGTTTTGGAGAAAGTGATATTTTAGGCGGCTCGGATCCATATAGTTCGAGCAAAGCTGCCGTAGAACTGGCAGTTAAAAGTTGGAATCAATCCTTTCTTGAAGGGAAAAATATCATAGTATCTACCGCACGCGCAGGAAATGTTATTGGAGGAGGAGATTGGTCAGAAAATAGAATAGTTCCTGATGTAATTAATTCTCTAGCAAAAAAAGAGGTATTACGCATACGATATCCCAATGCAATTAGGCCTTGGCAACATGTCCTTGAGCCCCTATTTGGATATCTAAAATTAGCTAAATATCAGTATCAAAAAAAAGAATCTAGTCATTATAATTTTGGTCCTCACCATTATGAATCTTGTACCGTAAGAGGATTAATAGATGAGATTTATAAAATATGGGGATCTAAATGTTCAGAAATAATTGAAAAAGATAGACTACATGAATCAACTTTTTTATCTTTAAATATTGAAAAAGCTATTAACAATCTAAATTGGAGGCCAAAATGGGGTTTTGAAAAGACCATAAAATATACTGTAAATTGGTATAAAAAAAATCTTAATGGCGATTCTGTTTTTTGTTGTATTCAAAATGATATTGAAAATTACTTAAATACATGATTAATTCTTAATATTTAACAATCAAAGATTACGCTCAATTGATTTTTTCTTAATGTAATAATCTGCTATTAAAAGATCAGCTTCAGAATCAATATTTACAGATTCATCTTCTCCCATTTCGTAAGGTATACAATCAGGAGCACTAAAAGTTGATAATGATAAAACATCTTGAACATTTGCCAAATAAATCGAACCATTTCTTATATAAACCTTAGGTAGCTTTTGCCTGGGACGCATATCTTCGAATCCAGTATCAACATAATTGAATAACTTACCATTAAAAATTTTTTTCATTCTTAATGGGTGATATGAAGTTAATTGAACTACTGATATTAAACTTCTCCCATTAGATTTAAGTAATTTTTCTATGGATTCATCAATATGTTTATAAGTTCTGAGCGGACAAGTTGGTTGAAGTAACATAATATGCGAATATTTTTCTAAAGTATTACCTAATTGATTTAGCTCGTATTTAACAACATCTATTGTTAATGAATTATCTTCTGAAAGATTTGCTGGTCTCAATCCATTAAAAATAGGGTCATATTTTTTTGAAATATCATAAATTGTTTTTGAATCCGTACTAATTATAAAATCATTAATTATTTTACTTTTCGCTATTCCTTCAAATGTATATTCAATAAGTGGTTTACCATTTATGTCGACTAGATTTTTTCTCTTTATTCCCTTTGAGCCTTTTCTAGCAGGGACAATTCCTAAAACTTTATACATTTAAAAAGGAGAATTACATATATTTTTCATTTTCAATAAATCATTACTTAAGAAACACTCTAGATTGTATTCAAAAAGTTGAATTTGTGATGGCCAATAAGAAGGATCAACAGCACCAATATGAGGGGTTATTAATAAATTTTCTAATTCTAAAAGATTAATTTTTTTTGAAATGCCATTTAAGTCGAAAACATCAATTGCTGCTCCTGAGAGATTATTTTTTAATGCCATACAAAGGTCATCTTCATCAACATGTGATGCCCGTCCATTATTGATGAAATAAGAATTATTAGGCATATTATCAAATACTTTTTTATCAAAAATTCCTTTTAATTTTATATTAAATGGTAAAAGGCCTATCACTAAATTATGATTTTTTACTAATTCTAGCAATTTATCAATCTTATAAATTTTTATTCCATCTTTTGATTTCCTCTCATTTAAAGCAATTCCATTAACCTGAGCCCCCATATGTTTTAAAGAACTGCCTAATTTACTTCCTATATTCCCGTATCCCACAATTAATACTTTTAAATCATTAACGTTTAAGATATTTTTATAATTAAAATCAAAATTTTCTCTTGAAAGAGAATTTCGTGATCTCATTTTATTAATTAAATATCCTTGTCTCAATAAAAAAAATATTTGGAAAAGAGTATGTGCATACATACCCTCTGTAACTGAATTTTGACTATTCGTTACCATGATTTTTTCCTTCGAGGGATTATTTACTTTTTGAAACCTATCAATACCTACAGAACCAAAATGTATCCATTTTAAATTTGGAAATTTCTTCAAGAAATCATTCGGTAGCCTATTACCCCAATAAATTTTTACATTAGATAAATTTCTATTATTGATCTCAGATTCATAAATAAAATCACATTCTTTAAAATTATCAGAGAGTTTTTTTCGATACTTTTTTGGTACATTATACATTTTTATATTTATATCTAAATCACAAAATATTAATTCCATAATTTCATAAGCTTATAATAATTTTAGTAAAGCAAGTACTTCAAGGACATTGTCGACAATATCAATTGTAATAAGAACTTATAATGAAGAGAAATGGATTAGACATTGCTTAACCGCAGTTTTTTCGCAAGATTTCAAAGATATAGAAGTAATAATAGTTGATAATAATAGTACCGATAAAACTTTATGTATTGTCAATGAATTTCCTATAAAAAAAATTATTAAAATAGAAGATTATTTACCTGGCCTTGCATTGAATAAAGGAGTTCTTGCAAATAAGGCAGAATATTATGTTTTTCTTTCTGCTCATTGCATCCCATGTGAAAAAAGTTGGCTTACAAATTTATTGAAACAAATTAATCAAAATGATTTAATAGTTGGAGTTTATGGCAGACAAGTGCCATTACCCTCATCAGAAGATATAGATAAGAGAGATTTATTAATGACATTTAGCTGCGAAAGTAGGATAAGCAAATTAGATGGTTTCTTTCATAATGCTAACAGTATGGTTAAAGCAAGTTATTTCGATCAAAATCTTTTCGATCCTACAGTTACTAATGCAGAAGATCATCTTTGGGGAAGAGAAGCTATTAAAGCTGGATTTCAAATAGCTTACAGCTCTGAATCAAAAGTTTTTCATCATCATGGTCTTCATCAAGGAAGTCCTCCAAAAAGAGTTTCAGGTGTAGTTAAACAGTTGGAAAAGAATATAAAAGAAGATGAAATTCAAATCCCTCATTCTTTGACAATTGAAGGAGCTAAAATTTATACAATAGTTATAATTCCTAGTTATTTAAAAAATCAAATTGATTCTCTCATTAATGAATATTTAGAAGTTTTAAATAAGATAAAAAGTTTAAAAAAAATCTTCTTCATAATCCCATATTTTAAGAAATACAGTGAGTCGAATATTGAATCATCCAAAGAATTACTCTTTTTAGATAGGAATGCATTTACCACATCTCTAGATGAAGATTTAAGAATTCTTTTGCAAGAAATTTTAACTTATATTGAAAAAAATCATTCCATCCCAGACCACCTGCTTTGTTTGAACGCGTCATATATTAACAATAAAAATTTACTTGTAGATTTAATAAAAACGCATCTTTCTACAAATTCTTCAATAACTTTAATAGGACAAAAAACATATGAATGTATTTGGGCCAATAATGGAGAAAAAGGTTATAGCCCAGTGACACAAGATTTACTAAGACCAAAGGAAATAAGAAAGCCTCTTTTCAAAGTTTTTTATGGACTAGGGACTATTTATCTAACACGCGACCTAAGAGAAAAAGACATGTCAAATCAAATTACGGGTATCTTCGAAATAGACGAGGATATTAAAATAAATAGATTAAAGTAATGCATTTTATTGAAACTGTTCAACCAATTTTAATATCGAGCGATTATGGAGATAATAATGTTCTTGGACAGCCACTAGGATTAAAGAGCATAGGAATTATAAAAGTAACTACAAAAGATGGACTTTTTGGGTATGGAGAGTCTTATGTAGCAATTTATGTTCCAGAGTTATTTGAGCAATTGGTTTATTTTGTTGAAAATAAAATTAAAAATAAATGTTTTAACGATCCACAGGAGATATATGATTCATTTTATATTCCATTTTGTTCATCTAATGGTTTGCTTGCTTCTATTTATTCAGCAGTAGATATTGCTTTATGGGATATAACTTGCAAAAATGAGAATAAATCTTTGAATGAATTTCTTGGAATTAAAAAAAATAACAACTTAAAATATTATTTCAGTGGTGGTAGTGCCGCGTTTAAACCAGAAGAGATTGAAGAAGAGATCAACCAAGTAAATAAAGATACTTTTAAAGGTTACAAAATGCGTGTGGGGAGACAAAATTGGGTAATTGACCAAGAAAGGATTAAAACTGCGAGTCAAAAATGGGATCAATGTCTCATGATAGACTCAATTATGGGAACAATAAGACCAGCATTTAAGCCAAATGATTGGATAAATAAACTTCAATTTATCTCAAAATTTGCAATAAATTGGTTGGAAGAACCGCTAGATCCAGAAAACATTAATGGTCTTGAAGAAATAAAAAAATTAAACAGCAAAATACCTCTCGCATTGGGAGAATCACTTACAGGAAAATTAGGTATAAGATCATATTTGAATAATCAATACTTAGATTTTCTTCAATTAGACGTAACAAATTGTGGGGGGATTTCAATGCTAATCTCAATGCTGCCTGAATTACAAAAAAGCAAAAAAAAGATAACAATGCATGTCTGGGGCTCTCCTTTAGCATTCGCAGCGAATTTAAAGTTCGCTTCAATTTTAGAAAATGTAGAATGGGTTGAGTACCCAGGGGTTAAGCTTCATTGCTTTGAAGAAGAAGAGAGTATCTATTACACAAAGACACCTAATTTCGAAGATTATATAAGTGAGCCTAGTTTTACAAATATAGATTTTTTAAAAATAAAAGAAAAATATCCTTTCGTATCAGGAACTGGTTTTTCTTTAAATTAAATTTTTAGAAATTAAGTTATTTTTCTAAAAAATATTTACTAGTGAGAGATGTTAAATTTATAGATATACCTAAATTTATTATGCTTTACCCTGGGGCCAAGAATTCAACGGTTTATTTTGAAAACTATAGTTACTGTCATATTATCGCTGAAATAGGACTCAATCATAATGGCTCAATTGAAATTGCAAAAGAATGCATCAAAAGGGCGGTATTGGCTGGCTGCACATATGTAAAAATACAAAAACGATCACCGCTTGATCTGACAGTTAGAAGCACACTAATAAATCAATTTGACAAATGCCCAGCATTTGGGAGTAATCAACTTCAAATAAGAGAGAGACACGAATTCTCAGAAGAACAATATCTTGATCTAACTTCTTATGCGGATAACTATGGAGCATTGCTCTTCACTTCTGTTTTTGACATCCCAAGTTTAGAGTTTGCATTAAAATGTGATTGCAAATTAATTAAAATTGCATCGCATTCTAATACTAATAGTCAATTACTTAAAGAAATTAATAAATATAAACTCCCATGTATTATGAGTACCGGAGGAGCATCTATTGAAGAAATAGATACTGCTGTATCTCTCCTAAGCGATTGTGACTTATCTTTAATGCATTGTGTATCATCATACCCTACACCAAGCTCTCTGTCCTCATTAAGTACAATTCCTTTCCTTAACCAAAGATATTCTATTCCAGTAGGATTTTCTTCGCATGAAGATGGAATTTCTCAATCAATTGCTTCAGTAGCTCTTGGAGCATGCATGATTGAGAGGCACGTCACACTATCTAAAACTATGGAAGGTCTAGATCATAAAATATCACTAAATTTCGAAGAACTATCATCTTTAAGAGGACACATAAATAATATAGTTGGCACTTTAAACACCAAAAAAGAAGTTTTTATTGAGGAGCATAGTGCCAGATTCAATTATCACGTTGGTGTTTACGCAACTAAAGATCTTGAGAAAGGAGAGATTCTGAAAATTGGTGAGAATATAATTCTAAAACAGCCAGCAGGAGATTTCAGGATTAATCTGACGGGCTTAGACTTAGAAAATAGAAACAAAAAAGACATTGTCTCTAAAGTGAACATCAAGAAAGATTCAATAATACAAAAGAGCCAAGTTTTAGATACTCATTAATTAGAGTTGAAACTTTGTCTTTTTAGTTATATTTTCCTCCACACTGCTAAAAGTTTTCCCTGGATTATTACATCCTCAAGATTTAACTCAATGGGATCATAAGCAGGATTAGCAGCTTCTAAGGAAATTTTATTATTTTTTTTAAAAAAATATTTCAAAGTAGTTCCCAAACCAGGCACCATAGCGCTTACAATCGTGCCATTTTTAAGTAAATAGGTTTCTTTTATTGGCTCCATTAACACCATGTCACCATCTGCAATACAAGCATCAATCATTGAATCCCCATTTACTGTAAGTGCAAAAACATCATTTTTCTTTAAGACATCTGTTAAATCTAGTTTTTCATTTACATCTGTAAAAGTTTCTATTAAGCCGCCGGCTGCAACTGATCCCATAATAGGTATACCCTCAACTATCTCATCTACTAATTTCAATGTTCTAGCTTTTCCTTCTTGCCAAGAAATATAGCCCTTTTCTTGTAAATGTTTTAATCTGCTTTGTATTGGGGCTGGAGATTTTAAATCCATTGCCTGCATCATTTGTCTTATTGAAGGACTGTGTTGAAAGTTTTTAATATAGTTTTTTATCCATCCATAAAGCTCTTTTTGAGCTTCAGTAAGATTTTCTTCAGAAGAATTAAGCACAAAAACAAATGAGCACTAATACATTTGTACCTATAAATTATTAACAAGTCAAGCTTGATTAGCAAAGAATACAGGATAAAAGTGCTTGTTGTACATGTAACCTGTTTTCAGCTTGTTCAAATATTTTACTTTTATCACTATCAATAATCTCATCTGTAATTTCTTTATTTCTATAAGCAGGAAGACAATGAAGAATAATTGCATCTTTATCGGCCTTACTTGCTAAACTCTGATCGATAGTAAATCCAAAAAAGTCTTTATCTTTCTCTTCTTTTTGATTTTCTTCTCCCATAGATGACCAAACATCTGTATATAAAACATTTGCTCCCTGTACTGCAGTAACTGGATCATTAGTGATTTTTAATAAATTTTTGTTCTTGTATATTTTTTTTGCACTATTTACTACCAAATTATTAGGTTCATAGCCTTTAGGACATGCAATTCTGACTTCCACCCCCAATAAAGCTCCACACAGAATAAGAGAGTTGGCGACGTTATTACCATCGCCTATAAAAGTTAGAACAACATTGTTAAAGTCAACAAATTCCTCTTTAATTGTCATGTAATCAGCTAAAGCTTGGCAGGGATGTTCTAGATCTGTAAGAGCGTTAATAACTGGCTTAGAAGACCATTTTGCATACTCCTCCAAATCAGATTGTTTAAAGGTTCTTATTGCAAGAACATCACAATATCTACTTAACACTCTTGCTGTATCTCTAATTGGTTCACCCCTCCCAATTTGAGAAGTAGTGGGATTTAAATCAACTGTAGTACCGCCAAGTCTTGACATTGCCACCTGAAAACTAACCCTTGTACGAGTAGATGACTTATCAAAAATCAATCCTAAAACTTTATTTTTGAGTTCAATATTTAAATGTTTGTTTTTGAAATTATTAGCAATCTCTAAAATATGGAAAAACTCTTCTCTTGAAGTATCCAAGCTTGATAAAAAATTTTTATTTGCAAGCTTGATTGGTTTTTGCATCTAACTTTATTTGATAACCTAAATTCTACTACGCAGGCATTTTACTTTCTGCCAAGAGAGTTTTGAGATCTTCTCCCTCAATTACTTCCTCTTGGAGAATTTTTTGGGAAATCGATTCAAGAAGAGGTAGATTATTCCTCAAGATATTAAGTGCAGTTTCATGTGCATCATCCACCAGATCTCTAACCTCTTTGTCTATAGCTTGAGCAGTAGCATCGCTTACAGATCTTCTTGGATTATTTCCATTACCTAGAAACTGACCGCCCCCTTGCTTATCGTATGCAAGAGGTCCAAGAATCTCACTCATCCCAAATGTACCAACCATCTGTTCTGCGATATCTGTTGCTCTTTGTAAATCATTTGAAGCACCAGTTGTAATCTTTCCAAAAACAACTTCCTCTGCCGATCTGCCTCCAAGGAGTGTCGCTATTTGTCCTTTAAGTTCCTCTTTGGAATTCAAGAACCTTTCTTCAGTTGGCAGTTGAAGAGTATAACCAAGTGCGCTCATACCTCTTGGTACAATTGAAATCTTTGCTACTTTTGAACCACCTGGCATAAGATGACCAACAATTGCATGACCAACTTCATGATAGGCAACAACCTTCTTTTCATCATCTTGCAAAACACGACTCTTCTTTTCTAGACCAGCGACAACTCTCTCTATAGCTTCGCTTAAATCCTGTTGCTCTACACTTTTTCTTTTCGCTCTTGCTGCTAATAGAGCAGCCTCATTGACCATATTCGCCAAGTCTGCTCCAGCAAATCCACTTGTAGCTTGAGCTATAGAATCTAAATCAATAGAATCAGCTAATTTAACCTTTTTAGTATATATCTCTAAAATTGTCTTTCTTCCAGACAAGTCAGGTCTATCAACTAATACTTGTCTATCGAATCTTCCAGGCCTTAATAAGGCAGCATCAAGAACCTCCGGTTGGTTAGTTGCTGCAAGTACTATTACTGGCTTATCTGTTGAAGCAAAACCATCCATTTCAGTAAGTAATTGGTTAAGAGTTTGCTCTCTTTCATCATTACCACCGACTACGCCCATTGATCCTGATCGGCTTTTGCCAATGGCGTCCAATTCATCAATAAAAATTATGCAAGGAGCCTTCTTCTTAGCTTGTTCAAATAAATCTCTCACCCTAGCTGCACCAGCACCCACAAAAAGTTCTACAAATTCAGAACCTGAAATAATGAAGAAAGGAACCTCTGCTTCTCCTGCAACTGCTTTAGAAAGAAGGGTCTTTCCTGTTCCTGGAGGTCCTACAAGTAGGACTCCTTTGGGTATTCGCGCTCCAATATCGGTATATCTCTCTGGTTTTTTTAAAAAATCAACTATTTCTGTTAATTCATCCTTAGCCTCGTCAACTCCAGCAACATCCTCGAATGTTACTTTCGATTCATCATCTGGCACATAAACTTTTGCCTTACTTTTTGTAAAACTTAAAGCTCCTTGAGCACCTCCTCCACCCATACTTCTTCTAGCAAAGAATTGTAAAACGAGAATAAAAATTAAAGGAGGAACAACCCAGCTCAAGATCGTTGAGAAGAAATTAGGTTTTTTGGGAGGAGCAGCAGCAAATTCAACACCTTTACTTTCTAACCTTTGTGGAAGGTCCATATCAAAAATTGGGGTCGTGGCTAAAACGGAAGGGGCTCCTTCTTCAGCTCCATTTAACTCGTATCTAATCTGTTCTTGAGTGATATATGCACGTTTAACTTCACCATCGTTAACCTGATCAATAAATAAAGAATAAGGAACCCTGGGGATTTGCATATTTTGATTAGGGAAAAGGCTGCTAAATAGAAGTAATGCTCCAACTCCTATCAAAATGATATTTACAATTCCAAATCTTCTATTAGGCTGATTATCGTCTTGTCTTATTGGCATAGTTATGATCAATTTTGAACTTATTATAAACTAAACGAAGAGTTTCCGTATCTGTATTTTTTTTTTGGGTAAGAACCGTACGGTACTTTGACCGATAGAAATTAGTTTAAAAATTAATTTTTAATGAACTCTTAACGCATATATCATTACCATTCAAACTAAATTGGAAATCATTTAAGTTTATAATTTCGTTCATTTCTTTAAATTTAAAATCACCAAAGGGATTCATACTATTTTCTCCACCTAAAATTTTTGGAGCAATAAAAGTAATAATTTCTTGAATACAATTAGATTGGATAGCAGCGGTAGCCAATCTAGGACCACATTCCCACAGAACTTTGTTACATCCTCTTTTAGCAAGTATTTTTGAAATTAACTCTGGATTATCTGATGATACCTTTTCAACCTCCACACATTTGGGAATCCTCGCGAGGTAGCTTTCATTTGCGGTAGAAGAATCATAAATAACTAAAGTTTTTGCCTTGCTACAATCCCAAAGATTAGATTCTGGAGGAAGATCTAAACTTTTTGTGAAAACAACTCGTAAAGGCTCAGGATTTTTTGAACCTCTAGTAGTCAAAAGTGGATTGTCTTTTCTTAATGTGTTTCCTCCAATGATTATTGCATCAAATTCTGCTCTAAAAGAATGAACTANTGACCTTGATGCATCATTAGTAATCCATTTACTTTTCCCATTTTTTAAAGCTATTCTTCCATCTATACTCATTGCCCATTTAAAAACACCAAATGCCTTTTTAGTAATATTCCTATGAATGAAAGCCTTATTTAGAAATGAGGATTCTTTTTTACATAAACCTAAGTGAACTTGTATTCCAGCTTCTTTTAGAAGCTTAATACCTTTACCAGAGACTCTTTTATCAGGGTCTTCAATAGATATATATACCCTTTTTAACCCAGAGGATATCACCTTATCTACACATGGAGGTGTTTTACCTTGATGGCAACAAGGTTCAAGATTCACATACATTGTTCCACCTTTAGCGTCCTTTCTTAAATTATTAAAAGCCATTGCCTCTGCATGAGGCATCCCTGCCTTGAAATGAAACCCCTCTGAAATAAGCCTCCCATTCTTATCAAGTATCACCGCTCCCACCCTTGGATTAGGACTTGTTGTGTTTTTGCCTAAAGAAGCCAAAAAAATCGCTCTTTTCATCCATTTTGTATGTATTTCACTTTTTTCAGACATCTCTAAAATCAAATTCAGTTAATTGATCTCCACTCTTTAACAACGAAGGGAGGAACAGGTAACTCAGAAAAAACTCCTAACAAAGATAATCTTAATGGTCTATTTTTATCTAAATTTTTAATCAATTCATCAAGATCAAATTCTGCTGCAGCTTGTCTTCCATCATTTGCTAATTCCACATTAAGTAATGTTTTATCATCTAAAAACCACTGTTTTCTCCCAGATTCAACCCTTAAGTCAGTGGGATGATCAATCCT